>Ga0265293_10008945_pt1 | contig 14588 bp, 15 predicted proteins | sample Munlanlewell138R_FD_192505 | JGI IMG/M metagenome (GOLD analysis project Ga0265293, IMG submission 192505) | Leachate microbial communities from a municipal landfill in Southern Ontario, Canada - Leachate well 138R | ecosystem: Engineered > Solid waste > Landfill > Unclassified | place: Canada...
AATGCCGAAGTTGGTAGCGGCTTGGTCTCCAACAACAAAGGCTTTACGGGATCTGAGTAAACCATCCGGTGTTTAGTATAGATAGCTGCGAGGTTTTCTTTTGACCTACTAAACCTTTACAGGTACTTTTGCAGGGATTACCCTTTACAGAACAGGATAGTCTATGCTATACTAACAGATGTCATCTGAGATGGCCCCTTCGTCTAGAGGCCTAGGACGCCGCCCTCTCACGGCGGTAACAGGGGTTCGAATCCCCTAGGGGCTACCAAAAGTCTTTTAACAGGCCTTTTGCCTTTCTCAATCTCCTCTTTTCGACGGGTTTCCCGCGGGAAAGAGGATTTTTTATTGCTTAAAAACCATCTCGGACTATCCGTATCACATCCACCGATTGTTTGCCATTGTCCCAGTTCTCCGCCACAAGCGAAAAAGGAAAAAAATAGCTGGGAAAGAAATAGTAATCTTTGAGTCCGTGCCATGGCCGTGAACTCATGGCGTGGTTTTTTGTGGTTTCGAAGGGAGGAATGGCGGTGGTCCTTTAACGTTAGGACTCTCTGCCGCTGAAACTGATAAATGGTGCTAGGTCTCTGAGTTTGCGTTCCAATTCCATTTTGGTCTTCTCTTTTTTCTTTGCCTATATTCTGTCTTTTCAGTTTGAGGGGCAGGTGCTTTATAGTCTACTTAATCTGTTCCAAATAGAAGCTTCCCAGTATGTACTGGTTTCTATAGTGACCCATCTTTTGGGCCTGATTTCCTGTGGATTTTTTGTCCAGACTCCGAGTGCAGCCAAAAATGTAATGCTTATAGGTATGGGTATATGTGCAACTGCAACTATTCCGTTCTTTTTTGAACCATCCTATCTGTGGACGGGGAGCTTGATCCTTGGAGGTTACGCCAGTGGCTGTGGGGTGGCAGCTTGGGGGCACTACCTTCAAGCCTACACGCCCAAGATTGAGCGACTTAAAACAACCGCTTCGGTCCTTATTTACTCCAATATTATCATGATCCTAATTAACCTGACTGCCATCCATTGGTCTCCCTATATGGGGTTGATCTTCGCAGTGCTGTCCATCTTGATCGGAATGGCTTTGACCTTAATATTGCCCCGCCAAAATGAAGATTCAGCGGCTGAACAAATCACTAGTAGATCCCCTGGTGATGTTTGGAAACCAGTTCTACTACTGTGTGTCTTTGTTGTGATTATTACGATCAATTCTGGTCTCATGTATCAGGTGATCAATCCTAGTTTTGAGCATCTCACTAAGCTAACAAGCTGGTATTGGGCTGTTCCGTATATTCTTGCTCTGCTTGTGATGCGCAATCTTCCGCAGACCGCCAAGCGTTCAAGGGCTCTGTACTTGGGGATGGCCATGATTATGGGCGCATTCATCGGTTTTATGCTCCTGGGACGAGATGTCATGGATTATCTTGTCGTTGATACCTTAATGCTTGGTGCGTGCGGAATTTTTGATCTGTTCTGGTGGAGTATTCTTGGTGAAATGCTCGATTATACTGATAAGCCCATAAGAATATTTGGGATCGGGCTTTCAGCTAATGTACTAGGCGTCCTATTGGGAGGTGCCCTAGGGGTGACCATGACGTCCGGACAAATCCCAAAAGCAGAGGTAACGGTCATAGCCTTAGCTGTTGTCTGTGTTACAGTCATGCTCCTGCCATTGCTCAATCGTCAGTTAGTTAAGTTACTAAAAAGCCACACATTTTTGGCTGTCTATGATAGCCTGAGCACAGATGAGCGGGCGGCGATTGTTACCAAAACAGAGCCACTTGATCCCTTGACGGTTCGGGAGCAAGAAATCTTAGAGTGGCTCCTCTTGGGTAGATCGAACCGAGAAATCGCAGCGTCCTTGCTTATTAGTGAAAGTACAGTGAAAACCCATGTAAGAAACATTTTCTCTAAATACGCGGTGGGCAGTCGGGCTGAGCTGATCAGCGCTCTGCTCAGGGACCAAAACCATACGTAACGAAATACCCATGAATAAAGAGCTTGGCAAGTACCTCATACGAAAGTATGAGGTTTTTTACGTCAGTTCGTACCTTGGATTGATGACCATTCCTTCCATTTTTTCTAAACTTATCCATGAAGGAGATGATATACTAATGAACCATTGCTTTTTAAAAACGGCCAGGGTCTGCATAGTTATCTTGATGGTTTTAGCTGTGACCTTATCCTTAACTGGTTGTTCGCGAAAGAGTAACAGTGGCGGTAGTAAAACCTATACCGTTTCGGGTGAAGTTGTGGATGGAAATGGTGTTGGCATAGAGGGTGTCAATATTGTGGTTACTGGAGGTGTCAGCGCTAGTACTACAACTGAAAATGGTGGGAAATACACATTTACAGGATTGACCGGCACCTGCACCCTGACCCCCGTTCTGGAAGAATACATTTTTGAGCCAAATAATAGAGTGGTTTCTAAGGATAGTAGCAATGTAAACTTTACAGCAGAACCTGAAACAGTGGAGGTAGACTATTTCGACTTTAATAACAGCACCGGTACCATAACAAAGTTCTATATAAAAGGTAAACACAATAATCTAGACGAAAATAAGAATCCGGTGATTCCTCCTACTATAAATGGGAAACCAGTGAGAACCATCGGAGAATACGCATTTCAACATGCGCAAATTGAGAGTGTAGTCATTCCCAGTAGTGTAACAACCATAGAAAAGTGGGCATTTAATAATAACCTTCTAACAAGCGTGGATATACCAGACACCGTAGTAACCATTGGTGAATATGCGTTTACAGGAAATCAGCTTACTAATATTACGATACCTGATGGTATAACAGTTATCGCGCGCGGAGTGTTTTGGCTAAACAAGCTTACGAGCGTAACTATACATGATAACGTAACGGAAATCGGCTCTTCTGCATTTGAAGATAATTTGCTAGCGGAGATTACCATTCCGAATAGCGTTATAAGTATTGGTGGGAGCGCGTTTTCGGGAAACCCACTAACTGAGCTAGTAATACCGGATAGCGTAGAGGTAATTGGACGAGGGGCGTTTGAAAGTAATTATGATCTAACTAGGATAACAATACCTAGCAATGTAACCATAGATGGACATGCATTTTATCAAGGTTATTATTATACGTTAAGTACGATCATTATCGGCGAGAACGTAGAACTTGGCGACGATTTGCTTGGCGAGAATAATGACTTTAGGACAGCGTATGCTGCAGGTGGCGCTGGCACCTATGAAATGAATATGGCAGATCATACTTGGGTTAAGCAGTAACGGTCCTAACAAATCAAGCCTTGCAGGAAGTGCGCTTAAAAATGGGTTTTCGGATATTGGCTAAGCTGTGTTTTCTATGGTGATACCAATGACCGAAAGCCCGTTTTTTCTATCTTGGTGCTGGCATTATTTTACCCCGCGCACAAATCGCATTTTGGGGATAAAATCGAAGCGGACAACTTCGGCATCTTTTGCCCAACTCGGTGGGGAATTGTCTAATGAGCGATCGTAAAAGTGATAGATCTCCGGGATCGGATTATGTTTCTCCGGGGCATAATATACTGCCTGGGCAATTCCAAGCGACGACCGCCACGCCGCGCCTGTTGGTTGCATCACCCGCTCATAATTTGGATCATTTTTGTTCCAACTGCTAAACTGAAAAGGCTTGGTGACTACCTCTTCGTAGGTATTTCCAAACCAACCCTTCGCCTGTACCCGGTTACGAATCACCCAGGCAACATATAGTTGCGTTTCGAGGTTTTCGCCGCGGGCTTCCCCATATACGGTGCGCGCCAGAAATTCGATCTCTTTATTAATGAATTCGGACACGAAGATCTGCCCCCGAGAGATCTGTCAGAAGTTCAAAAGTGGTAGTTTAAGGTTGCCAGAAACCCGTAACTATCCGATAGTGACATCACTCCGGCCGAAAACGACAGCTTATTGCTGTTTAAGAGACTCTTAATAATTTTTTGTTGTTCTTCGATCAGTTTCTGGAGGCGCTGATTTGATTCGATCAACGCGGTTAAATCGGCCTCAGCCTCTTCGAAGAGTCGTTTATACTCTTGGGCGATCTGACTCATCTCCGAGTAATACTCTAGCAACTGGTCAAACTCGGCTACGGGTTCAGCAGCCTGAGCCGGTAGTGCCATCCATAGCATTGACACGATTAAAATCACAGGTAGTTTGTCGAGCCACTCTGACAACTTTTCGCTAATCTTACGACGTTTTTTTTGCCTCTCGATGATCTCGCCTAGGCTTTCTTTTTCCTCTTGCACCTCTTGGTCAATCCGGTCGCTAATCTCTCGCCATAAGGTTACTGCCGGGTTTTTCCAGACAATCCAAGCAATGATGGCCGCTATCAACGCCAGAATAAACCAGCCAACTTTTTTCAGCCAGGTCATCGTAACACCTTCTTTTGGGCTACATTGGCCCCGAGATATGTCAGAGCAACCCAACGAGACAAGTCCACCCAGTCGGAGCTATTTAGTTTGCCAAAAAACAGACTCACCGTCCCGATCAGTAGGATTCCAGCACAAATCAGAAACTTTCGACTGGCGTACTTATTATCCATAAAATCCTTTTCAGCGTGAACTTCAGAATGATCATTTTCATTATGAGAAGCACTGGAGCAGGCCTTTTCCAGCATCCATCTCCCTCCTCCTGTACCTATAATATGATGAGAGATTCTATTGTGACAAAGGCACAAAAAAAGCCTACAGCAAGCTGTAGGCATGGTAGTTTAGCAAATTAGCTAATTAATTATTTCGCATACACTATACCGAAGACCCCGGTATTTGAGTCGATTTGATGACAGCTCAAGCAGTCCTCAACCTCCGCCATAATATACCTTATTCGTACAGCGGCTCAATCCGCTCAGCCATCACTTTAATCATATAGTATCCGCGGTTGCCCGCAAATGATTCGTATTCATCAAAGATAGGCGGGGAGATAATCTTATAGAATTTCTTGCTCGTAGTACGAACAATACACCCCTCTGTAATCGGCACGGTGCTCGGTACTTCTACAAAGCCAATATCCTCACCGGAAGGCTCGATCAACCATAATTTATAAATCGCAAATTTGGCTTCGAGAACTTTACGTGCCTCGGCTTCTTTGGCCTCCGGGCTTTTGAGCAAGTTTTCTTTGATATTACCTTTAATGTTATCTGCTATTTTTTTTTCGATAAATTTACTCATCTTCTCCTCCGCCTTGTTGTAGTTATTTCACCCGCCGTACAAACCGCATATTCGGAATGAAGTTAAACCGCAAGATCTGCGCTCCTTTGGCCCAGGAGGGCGGGTTCTTGTCCATCGATCGCGCAAAGAAATAATAGACATCTGGCAATGGATTATGGATTTCGTCCGCGTAAAAGACCGCCTGTGCCGTCCCTAAACAACACCGCCAGGCCGAACCCGTTGGATTTTGCACCTCCGCGTAGTTAGGGTCATTTCGATTCCAGCAACTAAATTGATTAGGAGCTGTTACTACCTCCTGATAAGTGTATCCAAACAGGCCTTCCGCTCTAACACGATTCCGAATAACCCAGCCCACATATAACTGAGTCTCTAGGTTTTCCCCTCGCGCTTCTCCATAGATTGTGCGGGCCAGATACTCAATCTCTTTTTGCACTCAGAACACCCCTTTCGGGGATATTCTATGCCCCTACCAGTCTTTTCGATATATTCTATATACCTTATACAGCTTTCCGCCCGCTCTTAATGCATCTTGCACCATCTTGGTGTTAAATTCATGCACCGTACCACCCTCACCATGGGTATATCCGAGACGCCGGGCAGCGCAAAAAGTTCGGTGATACAAGGCTGCTGAAACACCTTTTCGATGCCAGTCTTTGTCGACCATCAAGATAAATAGTCGCGCCCCGGTGATTTTTCGGCGCCAGTATAGATATTTTGCCCAGCCAAGCGGAAACAAACGTCCGCCCATCTTGACCAGCACTTGATTATAGTCGGGCAGCGCGACTGCTACCCCAATGGGTTCACCAGCGCTGGTCCGCGCAATGTGAATCAGCTCCGGTACCGCAATCGAAATCAGCCTGTCGGCTTCAGCTTGGATCTCTTCTATCGTTGGTGGTACCATATCCGGCCATTCCTCAGGCCAGGACTGGTCCAAAATCTTCTTAATGTCAACAAACTCAGCATGAATCCGCTTTAGGTCGATGGGATCCACCCGAAAACCGTAACGCTCTTGAACAACTTGTACCATCCGCCCATAGCGTTCCGGAACTTTGGTCAAATCATAGTGAAATGCAAAGCGGTCAAAAAACTTAGCAAAACCGTAACGTTCAAAAAAATCCACATAATAACTTGGGTTATAGGAGTTCATTAATACCGGCGGGCTGTCAAATCCTTGTACCAATAGCCCACGATAATCATCACCATTAGATGGTGACTGTGGACCAGTGACCCCGGTCATGCCGCGTTCTTTAAGCCAGTCCACTGCAGCATCAAAGAGGGCTTCAGCAATCGCGTAGTCTTGTTCTGCCTCAAACAGGGAGATGTACCCTTCTTTTCTGCCCTTTTGGGCATTGAGGTTTTCGTCGATGCCCACAGCTAGCCGGCCAACTACCCGACGGTCTTTCCAGGCCAGCAAATGGGCATGAGGCCCTAATCGCAATAAGACATTGCCTTCGGGTGTCATGTTTTGGCGCATCTCGCTGTACAGCGGAGGAACCCAGTTCGGGTCATGACGGTACAACCGGTACGAGAGTTTGATAAAGCGTTCATGGTCAAGACGAGTACGTGCTTCGGTGATGATTACTGCTGCCAAATTGGTTTCCGCCTCTATCGTAAATTATTCACCTATTAATTAGCCTTGACCGGGTAAATTCCTCTCTTGCCCATGCATTCAACGACTAGCTGCGTGAAATGTGCAGAACCCAAATTGAAGCGCCGGAGTGAACAAGTAGAAGGTTGGTCGATTGAAAGATGATTGGGGTTAGTACTGAAGGAGAAAAGAATCGCTGCCCACGGTTACACCAAAATGAGCAGCTACATCTCCCAGAAAATCCATAGGTTGTGCAGGTAAATTAGCAGACGTTCCCACCCAAAACTTTATCGAAAGCTAAGGCAACTCGCTCGTGCTCGAAGGGTTTGACGATGAAATCTTTTGCCCCTGAAAGGATCGCCTCTTTGATGAACTCGGTCTGCCCCATAGCCGAAACCATAATAATTTTGGCATTTCGATCATTGCCACAAATGACCTTGACAGCCTCGACCCCGCCAAACTCGGGCATGGTAATATCCATGGTAACTACATCAGGCTTGAGTTTAAAATACAAGTCTACAGCAGCAAATCCATTCTCCGCCTCTCCCACCACTGTATGTCCCAGCCTTTCGATGAGGTCAGCGAGAGTCTTGCGCATAAATAGAGCATCATCGACGATGAGTACTGTAGCCATGAGCCTAAATCCCTTCATCTTTTTGCCTAATTTTAGCATATTTTGCCAATGATTACAATTGCTAGAAGCTGAAGGTAAGGCCTATACTCGTTGTTTTTTGTCCATCATCGGTATGCCGAAGAGATGTTTGAATGCTCAAGTTTTCATTAAGGGAAAATCCTATCGATAGTTCGGTAAACCAATCCCTTTGTTCACAGTAGTTTCGTGTAACAGCAATTTCGGTACGCTCTCCCTCATAACTAATTCCATAATCGAGAAAAGACGAGTCAAAATTTACGGCATCCTTCCCGATCTGGATAGGCAAGTATTGAGCTGAAATATATAGTCTTCCGAATAACTGATTTTTCTCCCTCAAACCAATGTTTAAACTGGGATTGCTGGGGTCAGCAACATACAAGCGGTTGATAACAAATAGGCTGCCGAGCGCATTCCAACCCAGGTCGATAAAACTAGATTCATCATCGGATACAGTGAGACCAATTTGAATCCTTGGGAAAACTCCGGTTTGCAGGGAAAAACGCCAGCGTTCGCCGTCCAAACTTCTACTCAACGAAAGGGTTGTGTATTGTTTCTCCACATCCTTCCGTTGTAGCGGGGTAAAGAAAAGTTGATCAAAGCCATCTAACGAACCAGCTAATCGCAACGATCCGCCTGGCAAACTAGGTGCAACATCAGCCTTAATGCTGCAGACATAATAGTCAGTGGTTTGACTTCTGTTGAAACCAGTCAATGACCGTTTCACACGTTCGGAGCCTACGCGTACAATGGCGAAGGGAACTGACTTTCCTACCCCTACATCCAATATGGTCTCAAAACTCTCTTTACGGCCTTTCGCCGGATCTGTCGTAAACGATACCGCGGTCAGAATTGAGTCTGCGGTAGCCTGTAATGGTACCAACTCCAATAGCAAGCGTGATGGTGATAGCGGGAGTTCGGCCATCACCAACGAGAGGTGAGCGCTTTTATACGGGCTAGTCGAGATTACCGACCGATACACAGCCTTTTCCGAGAAATTAGCGGCCATCTCCGTCATCGGAAAGATAATCGTATAGGCACCAGGCTGCTCTTCATTTTCTTGAGAAACTTCTATTCCAAATCCTCTGGCCTTTTCGGCGCTAATCCTAGTAAACTCAAATTGATAGGTTATGGTTCTCTGATGAACATTCGTTAATGCTCTGGTAATAGTCTGATCAATTAATTTCAAATCCTCGGGAAGTGCTGTAACAGTGATAATGCTCTTCTCTTTATTCGTCTTTAGGTAGCGCTTATACTGAGCCAGCTGCTCAAGTACCTGGTTATACTGGGCTGGGCGCACTCGATAAATTCTGGTTTCAGCCAAGACAGGAAAGGCCGGGTCTTTTGGATTTCGGGCCGAAACTATGGCTAACAAGCTATCCACGATCTGAAATGAATAATCGGTAGTTGCCAGAATGGAGCTCAAGATCTCAGATAGCGAAGCGCCTTTGTATTGAGCCGTTACAGACCCGGCCAGATTATTCGGACGGATGATGTTAACACCAGTCAGTAGTGATAACTCATTTAGCGCCTCCGGTAATGGCGTTTCATAAAACTGCACATCTATCCCCATGGCTAAGCCGGAGGCCGTCAGAAGCAGTAATACTACAAGAGTTATTAGCGCAATTATTCGGCTACTCATGCAGATTCACGACCTCTTCAGCGCTCACGAACACCATGAGCTTCCGCTCATCCTGCGCATCAGTGAAGGAACGGAATAACCAACCGGCGATGGGTATACTGCCTAGAATGGGAATGCGCGAATCATTGTTCACCTCGCTTAAAATTGTTAATCCGGAGATCATCGCTACTTCATTGGAGTCAACCTGCACAGTGGTTTGGACCTGACTTTGATAAACTGTAGGTTCTTCATCTGTCTTGGATAAGTAACTGATCTCGGGAACGATGTTCAGCAAAATCTTACCGTTTTCTAGTATGGTAGGGGTCGCTGTGAGCCGGACTCCAGCTTCGATATTCTTTAATTGGGTTGAGGTTGAGTTTTCCGTCGACTTATACTCTACAATTCTTGTTTCACCGGTAAACAGCACCGCTTCCTTGCCGTCGGCAACTATAATCGTCGGATCCGCATGTATCTTCGCATCTTTATCAGCTTGTAAAGCCTTAAATCTACTGACCAAACAACCAAACAAATCGGTCTTCAGACTTAACGAATTGTCTGTTAGGCCCAGAAAAGCTATCCAGTTCGGATTGATACTTTGCCCTTTATGAACATCAAGTTCGAACTTATCTAACCCCCACTTTTTCAATTCGGAGGTGGAGATTTCCGTGACTAAAGCCTTAATCTTTACTTGGCGAACAACTTGTGGCCGGTCAATTTCCTCAATAATTGCCGCAATTTTGTCGATCATCTCCGGCGGAGCGGTGATAACGACCTGGTTTCCATCGCGCGAGTATTCTATGTACTGCTCCGCATATGACGGCAAGATGGGGGCAACATCTTTGGCCAACAGGTGCTTGAGCCTAATCACCCGAGATTCAGCTAGATTATGAAAGATTCGGTTCAAAGGATCGGGCAAGCCAACTAGATAGTAGCCATCACCACTGCTAAAGGTGTAACCCCCCGGAATACACAATAACTTTAACGCAACATCTAATGGTACATCTTTTAAAGTCAAAGTCACAACACCGCTAACGGTATTATCCATTAAGATATTTACCCCCGATTGGAGGGCAAGTTCGTTTAGTGCCTCCCGGAGATCGGTCTCATAAAACATCACCGATACCCTTGGGATCTCTTCTTGGGCCATCACGGCACTTGGCAAGATCCAAGAGATAATGGCTATCATGCTCAGGATCACAAAAACCAAAACGCGTTTGTTGTTCATTGGATCACCTCGGGTGATTAATTGCCTTCCAGGGTTATCGGGATCTGGACTTTCTGAAAACTTTTGCCACTATCAAACAGCTCAATTTCCGCAGCATATTCTCCGGCATTTAGCGAACCAATATACTCTCCGACTAAAAAACTTTTTTCGCCGGGATAAATCCTTCGGGCAGCCTCATCCTTTAGATCAGTATTCAGCACAAGGGCATTTTTAGCATCAAGAAGGCTTAACTTAGCGCTAGGCGATATATGTATTCGGCCATCATTCAAGATATGCAAAGTATAGGTCACTTTATTACCATCCTGGTTAACCTCAATTGACTCAGCAGTTATGTGTGGTGTTGTTCCCTTACTGACAACACAGATTACCGGTGTAAGCAGCTCTTCTATGACTTGAGTTAGTTCAGGGTCTGCATAGGCTGTTAGCCTTAAATTCGCATAGTATCCACCAGGCTCAGCTTCGGGTGGAACCTGCATCGTAAGGATAAAGCGGCCCGGTTGCATCGGAGCTAGCGGGATGCTTTCGCTGATGCCGTAGACCTGTAACCAATCTTGGGCCGAGTATTCATAACCAGGTTTGAACTCCGCCGGGGTCACCCGCACATAGATTTGCTCTTGAGAAGCGTTAAAGAGTTCGATTGCGCCAGTCTGCCGTTTTTTGGGGTCCAGAGATGCTTCAATGCGAGCCGGTTTGACATTAATAATGGTGCCAAGTGAATCGTCACTCGGAGGTTCGAAATCCCCGGGCTCAATGGTAATCGTTTCATTGATAATACTCTGTCCCCGCTCACCGTACTTGAGTATCGCGCTAAAGAAATAGGTGCCGGGTGGTAAGTACCTCTCAGGATAGTTAGTGAACAAGACCTTTGCACCTGGATATATCCGGGTGATGTTACTATCGTTTTGATGGCCGGGCTGGGTCCGCAGATTGAGCCGTTCAATTAGGCTGCGGTTTTCACCGCGAATGGTGACCTCGACTTCAGCCTCAAAATCCACATGCGACGGGTTACTGACCTCAGCCGTGATGAGTTGACGGCCGTGCTCATCTTTCTCCAGCCGTAGAAAACTGAGCTCACCTCGTACTGGTAAAGAAGGTCCGGTAACCCGCACTATCACCCTGATTGCATAGCGCACTTGAATAGCCACGTTATTAGTGGCCTCCTCCGGCTCTGGTTCGACCATAATGGTAATTACATGAGTACCAGATGCCCCAAAAGGCACGGAAATTGATATAGGAACCTGTCTTTGTTCATTGGCTGGTACGATTACAGGATCTGATGGCAAGGTGACCCAGTTCATCTCCGGAAATACTTCCGGTTCAGCTTTCATAAATACCAAGTTACCAGAATAGGTTTGGGCGGGTTGATAGACCTCAAACTGTACGCTTTCCTGCCTACCGGATGGACTAAGGATGAGGTTAAAGCGGCCGGTCTGGCCGGGACGCAGCTGCAAATCTACGGTCAGGGGTTGTACACCAACCGCTGAACAAAAAGAGGATGTTAACGTAATAATGAACAAAAAAAGTAATAAACCAAAAAATAATTTTCTCTTCAATTTCAGCCCCCCAAGCAAATAAGACTAGGTTCTGACGGCCAGGTTTGTCTGGCCGCCAGCCAGAAACGACTAATTAACAGCAGCAGAGACCGTTAGTTTAATTTCACCCCAGTACTCACCATTCTCTTGGTCAGAAATGTTAGCACCGGTTCCTGCAATACCAAACACCTGGAAAGGATAGATGCCTTTACCATTAAGGCGAGTGCTTTTAATAACATCATTATCTTTCGGCCATAAAGCTGGCCAAGATTGTGCTGCTCCTAAAAGCATTAGCTCCCACTCCTCGGCTGGCACATCGAAATTTGCCAGTCCATTCCAATCCGGAGCATTTCCTGCACCAAAGAAGCCAATGTTTTTACGTGGAACTAATTGTTTTGGAAAATCCTGCCACATTGGCAGCGGCCAAAGATCATTGTCAATACCTTGAGAGGTAAATGCCCAATATTTCGTAGGCAAAACACTAGTACCTCTAGTCAACGGTTTGCCGGAAAACTCCACATCAATGGCAGTATTAGTTTCCACGATAAAATAATTGGTATCCCTGATTTTGTTTTTTCCAGGAGCGCCTGAGAATTCACCAAAATCCATCAGGGCCTCATCAGCCTCACTCCAATAGGTTTCCCAGAATGGGATGATAAACCACCAGCAATTCGTGTGATCATATATTAGCTTATGAGCTTCTACTGAAGCGTACTTGCCAACTGAAGCACTCACTACTACAGTGTCAGAATCTTCGTTTGGAGCACCAAACTCGCTTGCCAAAACAACAGAAGCAAAGCTTATCGCCGTCAAACATACTAACATCGTAACTAGCAGTTTTTTCACTACTGCTCACGTCCTTTCAATAATAAAGGGTAACTAATCTGCAAAAACGGTAATTGTAATATTTGCACTGTAATCATCGCTAGCCGACTGGGAAGAAATTTCCGCAAGTTTTGCTGTAACCGAAAGATTATACATTTGCTTATCTTTTTGGGTAAAAAGCGGGTTCACAGATTTCTCGCCTTTAGTATCCGTGGTTGTTAACTCAAACAAGTTTCCGAATTCGTAGTTGACCTCTATCCAGTCTCCATCGTCGATTTTCAAAGGAGTTGCCTCAAAAAACAAATTTATGGCGCAGTTTGACTCAACTGCTACAGTGGTGGTCTCTTTGTAATTCTCTGTAGCAGCACCTTCGAAAACAAAGTTAATGCTCTCAGCATCGATATTTACCAACGCATATTTACCAACTACAGCCTTGACCGGAATAGTATCAGACACTTTGCCTCCATCCTTCAAACTACCCTCAGCAGCTGAGGCCAACGCACCCAGACCCAAAATCAACGACAACGCCAACACAACAACCATGATTTTTTTCATCTTTTCATACCTCCTAATATTTTCTGATCCGAAAAAGTGGTTAAAACCTAGTTTTTTGCTTCCACCTCCCTAGCGATACTACAGGTAAAGGGTGGCATCTTAGTCCACAATGCTAAAGGACACGGAGCCTCCCTCATAAGTGCCTGCAAAATCATCCCAGGTACTCTGGAGAAGAAAATAAACTGTAAATAATACCGAACCTGATTGAGTTCCGCCCAGAAAAACCCCATGCTCGGTGATTGGAACAAAATTACCGTCGGGATCGAGCGATACTAGCATCCGATCAAGCGGAATATGCTCAGTCTGATCAAATTGCGCATCATTAACCAAAATTAGAGGCGAGCCATGCACTTTTAGCCGCCAGCCAGAAAAGTTTGTTTTGACCTGGACGCTTATCGGTTCTTTTGCTAGGTAGTCGCCTGGTCCGGAAAAAGCCTCAAACTCAATTGGCGAACTATTTACATGTAACTCATACAGTTTTGATTGGCGCAGAACTATGCTAATTGGTGGCAAATTACGATCTAACGGAATTAACTCTACCTGGTAATCTCCTGCCGGTAGATCCAGGTCACCCGGCATCCTCAGCCGGTACTCAAGGCTTGGATTGTACGAATCCAAGTGAACCGCTATGTTCGTTTCCAATTGAAAGGATTGCTTGTTTTTGCTAACCAGAAGAGATGAATTATACCCGGCCAAGTCAGTTATTCTTTTTATTGATCCAACTTGGTAACTTACATTGGTCGGCCGATTGGAAACCGCGGAAAATACGATAACCGCTTCTTCATGGCTGCGGTCATAGCCCAGTTCAATCCGGATATCGCTGTTACTGAACGACCAATCCCACCCGACTCCTGAACTGATTGCAGCAGTGATTGTCGCGGAATTGGATAATAGAAAGAGATGCACCGCAAGCGCGAGCACGATAACCCAAATTAACTTAACGCTAGTTCTCCCCTGTATCATTTGACCCTTCCTCGCCGCCCAAACTTTGAACCTATTATTGCCAACAATGCAAACGATATGCACTTACGTCTGGTAATATATCCCGTCCTAATGAAAAATATTCCAACCTTGGACAAGTTATTTCCCAGCGATTTTGTGCTCTTTTTCATGGTTGAAGTCCGAAATTCTGTTTTACAAACTGATTTTGATATCCTATAATTAGTCAAATAGGGGTGATTTGTAATGGGAGAGGAAAAGTATAATCCGTTTGTGACAGCTCAAACACAATTTGACAACGTAGCCCAGATGATCGGACTAGATCAGTCAACCTGTGAGCTGTTGCGCCAACCAAGTCGGGAGTTTCATTTTACAATCCCGGTGAAAATGGATGATGGAACCACCAAAGTCTTTAAGGCGTACCGCATCCAGCACAATGATGCACGAGGACCGGCCAAAGGCGGTATCCGGTTTCATCCTAAT
>Ga0265293_10008947_pt1 | contig 14585 bp, 11 predicted proteins | sample Munlanlewell138R_FD_192505 | JGI IMG/M metagenome (GOLD analysis project Ga0265293, IMG submission 192505) | Leachate microbial communities from a municipal landfill in Southern Ontario, Canada - Leachate well 138R | ecosystem: Engineered > Solid waste > Landfill > Unclassified | place: Canada...
CCATAAATATCGGTCTCGTCGATATCCAGTTGCGTCCCGAAAGTCATTCCCGGATTACCGCGGGCAATATACACCTTAGGCCGTAACGGCGACTTATGGATATAATAAGCGATAGCATGTTCGCGCCCGCCGGAACCGATAACTAAAACTTTCATAACCGGTCGCCCTGCTTATCAAAAAGTCTTTTGATCACCCGCGGATAAAGCCGATGTTCTAATCTGTGAATCCTTGCTTCAACCTCAGGCAGTGTACGTCTACCGATACGAAAGGCATCCTGAGCAATAATCTCCCCCGCATCAACCGCCGGCGAAACATAATGAACGGTAATGCCAATAATTTTTACGCCGTAATTATATGCTTCCCGAATTGCGTTCATCCCTTTAAAAGCCGGAAGCAGCGACGGATGAATATTAAGAATCCTTTTGGGATAAGCGTTTAAAATTATCGGACTGACAATTCGCATATAACCGGCCAGAACAATAACATCGATTTTCTCTTTGGTAAGTAACAATAAAATATCTTTTTCATATTCGCTTTTGCCCGAATATTTATCATAAGGGAAAATATAATAAGGAATATTAAGCTTTTTACTTCTTTCAACACAATAAGCATTTTCATTATCGGTAATAAGCAGAACGATTTGCGCCCTTCGATATCTTTGACGGGCAACCGCTTCAAAGTTGCTTCCGTTTCCCGAAGCAAAAACGGCAATTCTCATCGGATTACCACCCCCGGACAATCCGTTACCCGACCAATAATTAAAGCGTCAAAGGATGCGGATTTAAATTCCGCCACAATATTTGACACCGCAGCGGGAGGAACAATTAAAATCATCCCGATACCCATATTGAATACATTATACATTTCCCGCGGGTTTAAACGCCCGACTTTCTTTAAAAATTCAAAAATCGGAAGTGACGGTATGGCGGTGCTTTCAATTACAACCCCCTGACCGGGATTAAGGACTCGCGGAATGTTTTCGTCGAACCCGCCGCCGGTTATATGGGCAATGGCATGAACTGTATTGTTCTTAATAACCGGCAGAACCTTCTTAACATAAATTCGGGTCGGAGTCAGTAAATGCTCTTTCAGCGGCATGCCGGTAAGAAGCATATCAGGATTAATATTATTGTCTTTAAATAATATTTTCCGGACCAGGGAAAAACCGTTACTGTGCAAACCGGACGAAGGCAGGCCGATCAAAACGTCACCGGCCTTTACCTTGCCGGCGTCCATTATCTTTTCCTTTTCAACGATGCCGACAGCAAAACCGGCCAAATCATATTCGTCTTCACGATACATATCCGGCATTTCGGCGGTTTCTCCTCCGATTAAGGCACAACCGGCTTTAACACAACCGGAAGCGACACCGGATACTATGGTTGCTATTTTTTCCGGATTGATTTTTCCGGCGGCAATATAATCAAGAAAAAAAAGCGGTTCGGCTCCCTGGGCTAAAATATCGTTAACCGCCATCGCAACCAAATCTTCACCGACAGTTCGATGCTCATTAAACATCAAAGCAAGCATCAATTTAGTGCCGACACCGTCGGTACCGCTAATTAAAACCGGATTTTTATAACCTTTAAATGCCGTCAATGAAAAGAGGCCGCCAAAAGAGCCGATATCGCCGATTACACCCGGTCGATAGGTTTTTTGAATTTCCTTTTTAATTAACTCGATTGTCCGATAGCCGGATTGTAAATCAACCCCGGCTTTTTTATATGCATTGCTCATCTGTTTTTTCCTTTTTATTTGCTTCTTTTAATGCCTGATAAATATTGGTCGGATATTTACCGGTAAAGCAGGCATCACATAATTCTTTCCGGCCGGTGATTTGATAAAACGAACGCATACTAAGATATTCAAGACTGTCAGCCCCAATTGCCGTCTTGATTCTTTCCTGTGTTTTAGTTGCGCCGATTATTTCTTCATAAGTTGTAAAATCAACGCCGTAAAAACACGGATAAGTAATCTGCGGAGTGGCAATTCTAACATGAACTTCCGTTGCGCCGGCATCCTTCAGTAAACCGACAATGCGCTTACAGGTCGTTCCCCGGACAATCGAATCATCAACTAAAATAACCCGCTTTCCCTTAACAACGGATGCGATGGTTGAAAGCTTAAGTTTAACCGCTTTCTCTCTGGTTTTTCGAACCGGTTGAATAAAAGTCCTCCCGATATAACGATTCTTGATTAATCCGGTTTCATATGGCAATCCGGCCGCTTCGGCATAACCCATTGCCGCCGAAAGCGAAGAATCGGGAACACCGACAACAATGTCGCCCGGAGCCGGGTGTTCTAAAGCCAGGGCTTTACCCGAATTCCGGCGAAACGTATGGACATTAAGTCCTTCAAGATTGCTGTCGGGACGGGCAAAGTAAGCATATTCCATCGCACATAAATAGTGATGGGAAAAACTTGAATACTTAACCGATTCAATCCCTTCCGATGAAAAAACCAATATCTCACCGGGAATTAAATCGCGGACAAATGCGGCGCCGATAACATTAAAAGCACAGGTTTCCGATGCGATAACATATCCGCCGTTTAGTTGTCCCAAACTGAGCGGCCTTAACCCATGTTTATCGCGGATTGCGTAAATTTTGTCGGCGGTCATAATTAAAAAAGCAAAAGCCCCTTCAATTTGTTGAAGCGAAGCAATTAATGCCGACAAAAAATCATCAGATAGATTGTTAACGACAAGATGAGCCAGTAATTCAGCATCCGAATCCGATTGAAAAAGCCGGCCGCTATTTTCAAGATTGCCGCGCACTTCGCGAAAGTTTACAATGCTGCCGTTATGGGCAATCGCAAAATCACCGCAGCGATGCTTAAAAACAAAGGGCTGAATATTACTGGCTTCACTATTGTTGGCTTTTTCATATTTTACATGACCGATACCGTTTTTTCCGGTAAGCAAGCCCAAATTGGTTTCGGTAAAATTCTCAATTATTAAACCGTTGCCTTTAATGATTTTGAATTTTCCCGCAGCGACGGTCGCCATACCGCAAGCTTCCTGGCCGCGGTGCTGCAGGGCATAAAGCCCATAATACATTATTTCCGCCGCCCCTTTGATATTATAAATACCAAAAAGACCGCACGCTTCTTTTATTTTTTTACCCATTCCGACTTGACCAACCTTTGATAAATTTTTTCATATGCTTCTATCACCTGTCCCAAATCATAACAAAACCGATCCGAATCAAGTCTTTCCCCGGTCCGCTTACACCACAGGCGACAAGTATCGGGCGATATTTCATCGCTTAGTATAATTTCATTGTCATTATTTATTCCGAATTCAAGTTTGACATCAACCAGATTAATATCGATACTTGTCATAACCCGATACAAGACATCATTGATTTTTATACTGTATTCATATATTGTTGAAAGTTGTTTTTCCGAAAGCAACTCCAGAGCTAAAACATGGTCATTGTTAATTAATAAATCGTTAGTTTTATCATCTTTATAAAAAAGTTCAAAAATCGGTCGTTTGAGTTTTTCCCCTTCCCGAAAAGGAAGGCGTTTATAAAGATTTTCCGCCGCGTAATTTCGTACAACAACATCCAAAGCTATCATTTTCACTTTATGACACAACTGTTTTCTTTCGGTAAGGCGCTTGATAAAATGGGTGGGAATACCCGCTTTAGCGACTGTTTCAAATAATAAAGCACTGATTTTATTATTGAGAATACCTTTATTGGCAATGGTTGCTCTTTTAATTCCGTTAAAAGCAATTGCTTCGTCTTTGTATAACATAATAATTAAATCAGAATCCGCAGCAGCATAGATATCTTTGGTTTTCCCGATGTAAATCAATTTATTTTTCATCGCATCTCTCTTTTAAAATAATCTATGGCATTTTGAAAAATATCCTGATTATTATTGCCATAAATATTTTTTATTGTATTATTGCCATATCTTTCGGAATGACCCATTTTTCCCAAAATAAGTCCGTCCGGGGAAACAATTCCTTCAATTGCATAATAACTCCCGGTCGGATTATAATAAGGATTCATCGTCGGTTGATTTGATAGATCACAATATTGAAACGCCACTTGACCGCCGGCAAAAAGCAAAGCGGCCATATCATGGCTGATGACATACTTCCCTTCTTCGGTACTGACGGCAACATTATAAATGTCACCGACGTTAAAAGAACTGAGCCATGGCGATTTAACGGAAGCAACTCGCGTTTTGACAATTTTCGCCACATGACGATTAATTTCATTACAAACGAGGGCAGAATGACCGGAACCATAATCGCCAAATGGCAGCAAGCCGGTTTTTACTAAAGCTTGAAACCCGCTGCCGATCCCTAAAATCAAACCTTGACGCTGAAGCAGTTTTAAAATTGCCTCTTTAATATATGGATTTATTAAAAGGTTGGCCATATATTTAGCGGCAACGGAAGTTCCGCCGGCAAACACGACAATATCGGTTCGATCGATTGCTTCTTTGATATTTGTAATCGATTGACAAATCAAATCGGAATTTAAAGTATTAAAAACCGCCGTCTGAACTCTTGCTCCGCATTTAAAAAATGCGGATGCAATATCATAATCGCTATTTGTTCCCGGTAAAACCGGAACCAAAACATTAACCTGAGATTTATTTTGCGCTGATAACACTTTCTGCGAACAATCTTGGGAAAAAGACAGATCAACTTTTACTTCGGATCCGATTTCCGGATAAATCGGGACTAAGGTCTTTAAAGCCAAAGCCGCAGCCTCATGGCTGACGGTTGTACCGTTAATCCTAATGCTGCCGTCAGTAATTGTCCCCAAATAAACAAAGTCAGAATCATCGAGATATTCCCTTGATTCAACAACGATCCCCCCGTAAGCATAAGCAAAAAGATCCTCGGAAGTGGTAATATCTACACCCATCCGGTTGCCCATAGCCATCTTAACAATCGCTTCGCTCAGGCCGCCCGTTTCAAGCGCAAATGCCGAAATTATTCGCTTTAGGCCGATATTATCATAAATCTGCATATAACAATGTTTCAGATTAGCAATTTCGCACAAGTAGCGTTCATTGTAACGCGGTTTTACATAATATAGATAATTACCCGCTTCTTTAAATTCCGGGGTAATAATCCGCTCGCTATTTTCCGTAACAACCGCCAAAGCGATTAAAGCCGGTGGGACATTAAGATTTTTAAAGGAGCCGCTCATCGAGTCTTTACCGCCAATCGAAGCTAAGCCTAATTCTTTTAATGCGATAAAAGCCCCTAAAAGGGCACTTACTGGTTTACCCCATTTTATTGGATCGTTTTCTAATTTTTCAAAATATTCCTGAAAACTAAACCTTATTTTTCGATAATCACCGCCGATAGCCACGACTTTAGCTACCGCGGATAAAACCGCGGCTTGAGCGCCGTGATAAGGCGAAAAAGAAGCAAGCTCCGGATTATAACCAAAAGTCATAATCGAACAAGTTTTAGTTTCACCATTTAAAACCGGAAGTTTTCCGACCGCGCCCTGAGTCGGCGTTGCCTGATAACGGCCGCCATAAGGAGCGAGTACCGTTCCGGCACCGACGGTGCCGTCAAACATTTCCGTTAATCCCTTTTGACTGCAAACGTTAAGGTCGCTTAAAGTTTGTAATATTTTATCTTTAAGCGTTCCCGATAATTTTTTTTCGGGATAAAGACTATAATTAACGGCCGGTATCTTTGCCGCCATTTGCTGCTTGGCGCCATTAGTATCGAGAAAAGTGCGTTCGATTGATAAAACCGTCTCATCCCGATAAGTCATGATAAGTTTCTGTTCGGCGATAACCGTGGCAACGGCCACCGCCTCGACTGCTTCTTCCCGGGCCAACCTAATAAATTGGTCTTTATCGTGCGCTGAAACAACAACCGCCATTCTTTCCTGTGACTCCGATAAAGCCAATTCGGTAGCCGAAAGCCCGCTATATTTAACCAAAATCGCATCAAGACAAATTTTAATGCCGGGGCTTAACTCACCGACAGCAACCGAGATGCCGCCGGCACCAAAATCATTGGCTTTTTTAATTAATTTTACCGCTTCCGAATTGCGAAACAACCTTTGCAGTTTTCTTTCTTCAAGCGGATTTCCTTTTTGCACTTCGGCTGCCGCTTGCTCCAGAGAAAACTCATCGTGAGCTTTTGAAGAACCGGCGGCTGCCCCAATGCCGTCTCTTCCGGTTCGGCCGCCCAGCATTAATACGATATCGCCGGGGACCGGTTCTTCCCGGCGAACCGCCGCCAAGGGACAGGCGGCGATAACGGCACCGACTTCCATCCGTTTCGCCACATATCCCGGATGATAAATTTCTCTTATATAGGGCGCTGCTACACCGATTTGATTTCCGTATAAAGAATACCCCAACGCTGCTTTTTGCGATATCATTCTTTGGGGGAGTTTCCCCGGTAAGGCATCGCCGAGCGGCAAGCGAATATCACCGCTCCCGGTAACCCGGAGGGCCTGATAAACATAACCCCGACCGGAAAGCGGATCTCTGATGGCACCGCCGATACAAGTTGAGGCGCCGCCGAAAGGTTCGATTTCCGTCGGATGATTGTGCGTTTCGTTTTTAAAAAGAAGCAACCACTTTTCCGGTTCACCGTCAATATCAACATCAACATAAATGCTGCAGGCGTTTTTCTCGGTGCTTTCTTCTAAATCATTAAGATTGCCCCGATATTTTTCATAAGCCATATTGACTGTTGCAAGATCCATTAATGACTGGGGGCCCTTTTCCCGTCCGACTGTTTTCCGCACTTCCTGATATGATTCGTAAGACTTCTTTATATCCTTATCCTGTATATCAATTATCAGTTCGGTTAAAAAGGTCGTATGGCGGCAATGGTCAGACCAATAAGCTTCAAAAAATAAAAGTTCGGTTTCGGTCGGCAAACGATTTTCTTTCTGAAAATAATCCTGAATCATTTTTATATCGGCAGGAGTTAAAGCCAATGCATATTCTTTTTTTATAGCCGCCGCGGTTTTAACAAAAAAATCAGCAATATAACCAACCGGAGCCGGAACAGGATTTATATAATCTTCCAGTTTGCTTAAATCTTTTTCCCGGGTTTCAATTGGATTTATATAATATTTTTTTATTTTTTCCAAATCAACATCGCCTTCAAACATCAGCAGTTTTCCCCTTTTTACAACAGCTGCCGTCATTGGGTTTTTAAACTTTAAAAGTTGAGCGGCGACATCGGCTTCCAGATCATACTGACCGGGCCGGTATTCATAAGCAAGATATTTTTTTCCGGATAAATCGATATGAAAAGCAACATCATCACTGATGGAATCGGAAAATACGGTTGCGATGGCATCGTCAATTAAATCATTCTCAATATTAAGGATATCATAAATATCAATCAACCGTAAACCAGAAATATTCTGCGCCAAATTCTTTTTTAAATCATCAGAAACGGCTTGGGCTTCAGTTTGAAAACCAGGTTTCTTTTCAACAAAAATCCGGATATCCATAAAACCTCCTATAAGTCCTTCCCGCTTTTAAGCGATGCCGTTTTAATGTCTTCTTTGTAAAGGCGCAATTTATTTTCTATATCGGGATTAAATAAAGCCAGCATTTGGACGGCTAGTACGGCGGCATTAGTAGCACCGTTAACGGCAACGGTTGCCACCGGAACACCGGCCGGCATCTGAACAATTGAAAGCAAAGAATCAATTCCGTTAAAACTTGCCGACTTTATCGGTACACCAATCACCGGCAAAACGGTCATCGCGGCAATAACCCCGGGTAAAGCCGCCGCTCCCCCGGCCGCGGCAATAATTACTTTAAAGCCGCGGATCTCAAGCGTATCGACATAATCGCATAACGAATCAAGCGCCCGATGAGCACTGATAATTTTTTTTTCGTAGCCGATTTCAAATTTATCCAATAACAAGAAAGCTTTGGTCATAATATCTTTATCATTTATTGACCCCATTATTATACTAATATCTTTTTTCATATTTTTTTGCTCCTTTGCCATAAAAAAATAAAAACATTAACCAATGTTAATGTTGCGCATCAAAAAAGGGTATTTTGGAAAAAGACCCGGTTTCAACCGTTTATAAATATCGATAAACCTAATCCTTTTTTTCATTTTCCATACCTTTAAAATATTTAAATCCATTTTTATTATAACAAACTTAACGGCAATTACAAGATGAAAACATTACCATAAAAAAGAATATTATTTTGTATTTACGAAGGCAAGGATATTCTGTTATAATATAAAAAAGAAAAAGGTGAATAATCATGTATTTAGTATACAAAGGTAAAACCAAAGATGTTTACGCTTTAGAAAACGGCAATTATTTATTACGATTTAAAGACGATGTTACCGGCGAAAACGGGGTCTTTGACCCCGGCTCTAATAAGGTTGCGCTTTCGCTTTCCGGTATCGGTCAAGCCAATATCAGAATGTCAATATATTTTTTCGAATTATTAAGGCAAAACGGAATAAAAACACATTATCTTAATGCCGATCTTAATAAAAACGAAATGGAAGTTTTACCGGTAAAAACCTTCGGCAACGGTTTGGAAGTTATCGTCCGGCAAAAGGCGGTGGGCAGTTTTATCCGCCGTTACGGCGAATATGTAACAGCAGGGACCGAGCTTAACGGTTATGTGGAAACGACACTTAAAAATGACGCAAAAGGCGATCCTTTGATTACCAAAGACGGTCTTGTTATTCTTAACATTATGACCGGAAATGAATATGAAACAATTAAAGCGAAAGCCAAAACGATATCCGCTATAATCGCAAAAGAATTTACCAAACGGAAATTGGAATTATACGATATAAAGTTTGAATTCGGCAAATATCGCAATGAAATTATTTTAATTGACGAAATCAGTTCCGGTAATATGCGCGTATACCAAAACGGTCGGCCCCTGGAGCCGTTTGAACTCGATAAATACTTTTTTCAATAAACCAAATTAAAAATAGCCATCATTTCGTGAAGACTAAACTAAAGTCCGATCGGTGATGGCTTTATTCTTTTCTGGTTAAGCAATATATAACCGTTTTACCGATAACGGCTGTGACTTTTTAATTAAACGACGGCTCCGAACTATTAATACAATTACGAGAACAGATAAACTAAACTTAAAGGGGAAACTGTAATAAAAAGGCAAACCACTAATAGAATATTCTTTAAAAGCTGAAATAACCGATTTTACGGCTCTATAACAACCGTTTCCCGGCTCTCTTCGGTAATGACTTTAATCGCTTCCGGACGCGGACAAAGCATCTTGATATAACGCTCTTCCGTAAAAGGAACCCGAATCAAACCGCCGCGGAAACGGCGATAAAGATAAACATCGCGCCATACCGATTCTGCAGTCCGGGCGTTTGTCATCTGGGCCGGTTTACCTTCATTACCATACTGATCAATAGCATTGACCCGCTTATACTCGGCACGACGAATCAAAGTGCCCGGTGCCGGAATCAATCCGGAAAGCAAAGTTTCCGGGGTTTGATTCAGCCGGGATCTGATTAAGCGGTAATGTTCGATTTCGGTCGCTTTGACCAAATCGATACGCATAACCAAAAAATGCTCCTTTAAAGCGGCAACCGTAATTCTTACTTCATCGCCGGGGAAAAAATAATATTCGGTTTCTTCTATTTTAGTTCCCGTATAAATGTTTTTTATTTTGTGACCGTCCCGGTAAATATAGCGCCAAAAAGGACGATAGGTGATTTTTTCCTGACTGATTTTACCGTTTATTATCCCGCGCAACCAACCGAATCCGATATCATTTTCAAAATCACTGGAACCGCCGACATAAACCGAGGGTGTGTCAAGATATTTTCGATAATCGGCTTCGTCAACATAGCGCTTCTCATCGGGAATAAACTCCGGCAATCGGACGATACCGTCGAAGCCGAGCCAATAATCGCGGGAAGAAAGAGCCTTATAATACCAGGCACCGGGAAAACACCGATATTCTGCCGGCTTTGGGATTTCACTATCGACAATACCGCGATAGATTGGAGCATTAAGGAAATTTTCGATTCGATACATCTTCTTTTTTAAAAACGGCATGTCCTTTCTTTAATAATTTTGCTATTTCCGGATATTCGGCATTCACGGGCAAAATACCCTTTAAAGCCGAATAGGCCGCCAAAACGCCGGCGGCTTGTCCCAGAGCCATTACGGTCGGCGTTACCCGTAATGAAGCACTGGCTTCATGGGTTGCGCTTACGGCCCGACCGGTCACAATTAAGTTTGACGGACCCCTGGGTATCATCACCCCAAGCGGTATTTCATAGGTCTTTATTTGCCCAGCGGTATCCAGACTGCTGCCGTCCGGAGAATGAATATCGATCGGAAATGCAGAAAGAGCAATCGCATCAGCAAAACTCCGCTCGGATATAATATCATCCTTCTGCAATAAATATGCTCCCAAAATATGACGGGTTTCCCGTACGCCGATTTGGTAAGGTGTTTTTGTTATAAAACTGTTTTCAAATCCGGGAATATATTTTTTTAAAAAATTAAAAGCCTCTTTGATTTGTTTTCTTCCCTCGATTTCCGCTTGAGTTAAAGCAAAAGGATCGACCCCGGAATAATTAAGTACCCGGCTAATATTAATTGTCGCCTCACCCCGTATAACATTTTCAAACAGTAGAACCCGATCTCTGGGGATATTAAAATCACCTAACCGCCGGGCTTCTTCTATTTTACGGAAAAAACCGCTTAAACCCAAATAATCAAGGGTTGCGGTCTTGCCGTTATAGAAATCCTCCGGGTGCTGCTTTTGATATTCCCGAAGACGCGAAAAGTCAATATTGGCAACCGTAAAAAGCATTGTCATCGGTTGGGTTAAATTATCGCCGCGGCGCCCAAAAAAATATTCACAGCCGCTAAAAGCGGCGACATCGCCATCGCCGGTAGCATCAATATATATTTTAGCGGCAGCCTCAACAATACCGCTTTTAGTCGCAATCTTAAGGGCGGTTATCTCATCATCTCCGGTCAGAACATCGCAAACCGCAGCATGAAGCAAAAGGTCGATTTTCTCTTCTCGGATTAAATCAAAATATACTTCTTTCAGCCCTTCCACATCAAACGGAGTCACGCTGGCACAAAATCCAATCGGATCGGGCCGATGGCCGCTACTGTAACCCTTTGCTACCAAGCGACTTACTATCTCTTCGCCGATTCCTTTAATAATCTGCCCCTCCAGATTATGAAAAGTCATAAGCGGACCAACCAACGATAAAACATTGGCTCCGCCTAAAAGCCCGCTCGTCTCAATCAATAAAACTTTTGCTTGGTTTCGTTTGGCACTAACGGCCGCACAAATTCCACTGGGACCGCCGCCGCAAATAATTACATCATATTTCATAATCAATCCTCAACTTCGATATCAATCTCAAAGGTCCGGTTCCACGGAAGCGATAATTTAAACCGGCGATTTTCAACCAGAAATCGATATTTTTCCATTTCCGCGGCAATCCGGGCCAGCACTTTCGCAGCATGCTCCTTAAGGTCGAAAATATTATAACCGTCAGCTAATAAATCTTGATTGATTTTCCGCCGAATATCATATTGATAGATACAGTCGTCCATTATCCGATTATACTTGAAGGCGTTATGATTGACTTTTGGGTTTGCCGATAAAACGGCAATTTCGCATAGAGCCGATCCCATTGCGTTAGAAGCCGTATTCCAAGCCGAATATACCTGAAGTGCTTTATAATCAATCGCCTTCAGCAACTCCGGACTGCCGCCGTTGGGAAACAGCAAATCAACCAAGGCAACTTTTTTCTCCGTTTTTAGGTAATCATTAAGTTCCCCGATAAACCGATAATATTGGAAAGTTTTATCGGGTAAGACTTCTTGATAACGATTTAAGTTTAAATCGTAATTTTCCTTTTCCGTATAAACCGCCAAGATAAAGTCAGCCGTATTATAATCGGCGGCAAAGCGAAAACCGACGGTTTTAAACATGCCTTCCAAATTAAGGATAAAAGGACGGTCCTCAAATAACATTATTTTATTAAGGGCATCGGGATAAGGCCGGTGAAGATAAATCTGCGGATTGAGCCGATATTGTTCATTGATAATCCGGGCTAAAAGCAGCAGTCCTCCCTCATCGGTTCCGTTATAAGTTTTCACTTTGGTTTCTAACTTATTATCGCTAATATAATTTGCTATTTTTTCCTGTTCAATCTTTTGAATTCCTTCCGGAGATGCGTCTTCCTGCAGAATAATCAAATAATCGATGATTCCTTGGTTTGCCCATTCAAGAAAATGCATATTAAGCCGGTGTTTAATTTGCCGGGCCCGAAGATAACGACTTAATAGCGCTTGGGGAATTAATTTTTCCAATGCTTGAAGTTTTATATAATCAGCATGATTACACCCGTAATGATATCGGCCATACAGCCGGGAATACTCATTAACCAATGCCCAATAACGGCTGCTTTCCTTATCATAAGCCGTTATTGAAGTCCGCATTAATGTATCAAAGAAATAAATTTTTAAATCGGGATAACGCTTTTTATAATCGGCAAAAACCTTAAGCCGCGATATTACCGCTTCAACATCAATTTCACCGAGACGGGCCTGAACCAATCCGCCGCTGCACAGACCGTCGGCAGAAATTAATAAATACGAACCATCGGCAATATTATCCTCAATCATTGCCATCATCTCAAAAAAATTGGCGCCGCGATGCAAGGTGCCGCATAACGCTCGAGGATACATAACCGTTTCCAGTCCGGCTTCATTAGCCAGATGTTCAAGCCATACCGTATTACAGGGACGACTGTCTAAAGGGATAATACATATCTTTTTCACAGTTTATCAATTTCTCGCCGAAATCCTTTTATAACCCGTTCCATTTTTTCCGGATCCTTTCCGTAACATACGGCACCAACCATCACGGCATTAACCCCGGTACGATATAAAACTTGCACATCACTCGGATAAATTAGTTTTTGTGTCGGCACAACCGTCGGAATATGGGCACAGGTTGCAATATAGTTATATTTTACCAAGTCGCGGGCGGTAAGCCTTTCTCCGTACTTTTCGGGCGCAATAACCGAAAGTTCAAGAATATCGCCAAAAAAAGACTGGGAAATATGACGGATTTCTTCATAGGAGTAATCGGAATTAATCGCAAAAAAAGCAGTAATATCGCGTCTCATTATTAAAGACGCGGGCATAAAATGGCCGTAAAGCGAAACAAAATCAAATCCCATCGCTACAATTTCGTCAATAATCCCCTCGACAAGTTGTGGATCTTCACCGGCAACAACGCCGACCGGAACCGGACTGTCGGTAATTATTTTTTCAAAAGTTTCTTTAATCTCGCCTAAAGTGCCAAATGTATTTTGGCTGGCCCGATGAAAAACATTAATGTGAACTTTAATGGCATCGGCTCCGGCTTCCCAAGCAAGACGGGCCATTTGATATGTGTTTTCCGGTAAACTGGCAATTAAACTGAATTTCTTGGTTTTCAGTGTATTCAATAATTTATGCATATAGAGTCCTCATATTTTTAATATCTTCCTGATTGCTTTTTCTAATCCGCTGGCGATTCGGTAAAACCCGATATCGTTGGGATGGATGGAATCGACGGTACACTCATAATAATCATCGCCTAATAGCATCGCACCGTCAATAAAATGTATCTTTGAATCGCCGGCATGTCTTAATTTCTCAACAATACCAATCTGAAAATCTTTAATCTCTTGCCTTACTCTTCCCAATGTCTCGGAATTAAGTTCATCAAACAAATACTTAATCCGGGAGACAACCGCAATATCAACCGTCGGATATACTTTTCTGATGGTAAGGATAAAAGCCTCAAGCGTAAGATATAACTTACCGTTCGTACCGGCATTAGCTTCATAATCAAGAATAAAGAGCTTAACATCAGAAATATTACTAATAATACCGGCAATCTCCGGCTCGCCAAAAGCATTTCCGGAAAAACCGAGATTGATAAACTCCGTTCCCAAACGCCGGCTTAAAATATTGGTATAGCTTAAACCCGGACGGCTGGCACAGGCCCCTTGGGTAATCGAAGTCCCGTAAACAACGATGCGACCCGGATTGGGGACTGACTCAGGCGGCAAAATCACAGCACCGGCCCTGATGCCGATTTTTAAATTTTCAACTTTATTGTAAAGAGGAAAATTTATTATGATGAGTTTATCGCCGGAAATAGCGGTAAAAAATTCATATCGATAGCTTCGGGCGGAAATGGGGAAGGTTGTCAGGGAATAGAACTTCAGATGGTGATAATTCGATCCGACATAACAATCAAATCCGCCCTGGGCGGCGGCCGTCATTCGCGCCATCTGATTAGGTTCTTTCAGCTTAACATCAATCAAAACCGTATCGGAATCTGTCCGAAAATGAAGCTGCCCCCCGGCGGTATGATCGGCAAGATTATCAACGTATGGCGATATATTGCGAATTAACTTTGTGGCGGCCGCCGGCAAGCGTCGGTAAAGGCGATCATAATCAAACCAAGCAAATCCGTAAATTCGCATTTGATCCGAAGCTTGCGGATTAAACCAAATAATATCTTTTTCTACGCCATTATTTAACTGTAAATTTTTATCGGTA
>Ga0265293_10008949_pt1 | contig 14584 bp, 27 predicted proteins | sample Munlanlewell138R_FD_192505 | JGI IMG/M metagenome (GOLD analysis project Ga0265293, IMG submission 192505) | Leachate microbial communities from a municipal landfill in Southern Ontario, Canada - Leachate well 138R | ecosystem: Engineered > Solid waste > Landfill > Unclassified | place: Canada...
CTAATGCACAGCATTTGCTTGACATAAAAAATGCTTTCGCATATAGTGCTAAAGGTGCGCCTAAGGCAGGGCCGTGGTGTGCACACAGAGCCAAACCGATTATTGCATGGCAATGATAAGGTGGTTTCAGTTGGTAAGAAGTTTTTTTAACTTTCAGCCATGTCGTCAGGATGGGTCCTCCAGGCCTGCCGACCTCTGGAATCCTCTTTTATCGTTTCCTCTAATTAGTTTGTCTCAAATGGAATGGTAAAGGCTTTGGGCCTTTATGAGCACATATTAATTTTTTTGTGACTGCTTAGGGAATGTCACAAGGAGGAAATGATGGCAAAAGAGAAGTTTCAGAGGACGAAGCCACACGTAAACGTAGGAACCATCGGTCACGTTGACCATGGCAAGACTACCCTTACCGCAGCTATTACCATGCACTGTGCCAGGCTGTTCGGTGACAAGGCCCTTGCCTATGATTCGATTGACAACGCCCCTGAGGAAAAAGAGCGCGGTATCACGATCAACACCCGCCACGTCGAGTATCAGAGCGCGAACCGACACTATGCTCACGTCGACTGCCCGGGCCACGCCGACTACATCAAGAACATGATCACCGGTGCTGCCCAGATGGACGGTGCCATCATCGTCGTCGCTGCAACCGACGGTGCCATGGCCCAGACCAAGGAGCACATCCTGCTCGCCCGCCAGGTTGGCGTCCCCTCCCTGTTGGTCTTCATCAACAAGACCGACCAGGTTGACGACCCCGAGCTCATCGACCTCGTCGAGGAAGAGATGCGCGACCTGCTTCGTGCCAATGGCTTTGACGGCGACAACGTCCCCGTCATCCGCGGTTCTGCCTACGAGGCGATGACCGAGCCTGAGAACCCCGAGAAGACCAAGTGCCTGGACGAGCTGCTCGAGGCGATGGACACCTACATCCCGCTCCCCGAGCGTGCAGTCGACCAGCCCTTCCTGATGCCGATCGAGGACATCTTCTCCATCAGCGGACGTGGTACGGTCGTCACCGGTCGTATCGAGCGCGGTATCATCAAGGTCAACGACCCGGCATCGATCATTGGCGTGCGCCCGACCCGTGACACGGTCGTCACCGGCGTCGAGATGTTCAACAAGCTGCTTGACGAGGGTCAGGCGGGTGACAACATCGGAGCGCTGCTGCGCGGCGTCGACAAGAACGAGGTCGTCCGCGGCCAGGTCCTTGCCAAGCCGAAGTCGATCAGCCCCTACTCCAAGTTCAAGGGTACCGTCTACGTACTGAGCAAGGAAGAGGGTGGGCGTCACAACCCGTTCTTTGCAGGCTATCGCCCGCAGTTCTACTTCCGCACCACGGATATCACCGGGACGGTGAACCTCCCTGCCGACAAGCAGATGGTCCTCCCCGGCGACCACACCGAGATCGATGTTGAGCTGATCAACCCGATCGCCATGGACAAGGGTCTTCGCTTTGCTATCCGCGAGGGTGGCAGAACCGTAGCCAGCGGCCAGGTCATCGAGATCGTCGGCTAACCTGAATGGAATGTCTTGCCACTGCCAGAGGCGGTGGCAAGGCCTGTTTTTTGGAGGAAATATGGCTAAGGAAAGAATTCGAGTACGGTTGAGAGGATTTGATGTTGACTTGGTTGAGCAGAGCTCAAAGGCAATCGTGGAGACTGTCGTCAATGCCGGTGCTACGGTAAGTGGCCCAGTACCTCTCCCGACTCGTATCAATAAGTACACTGTCCTGAGATCGCCCTTTGTCAATAAGAAGTCTCGCGAACAGTTCGAGATGAGAACCCACAAGCGGTTGATTGACATTTTGGATCCTACATCAAAGGTTATGGATGCCCTCATGAAGCTTGAGCTCCCTGCAGGTGTTGATGTAGAGATTAAACAGTAAGTAGAGTTGAGGTAAGAGATGTTAGGGCTTATCGGCAAGAAAATAGGAATGACGCAGGTGTTTGACGCCCAAGGCAGGCTTACACCGGTGACGGTCATCAAGATTGAGGGCAATGTTGTTGTCGCCAATCGGACTGAGGAGAAGAACGGCTACCAGGCTGTCGTCCTCGGTTCTGTTGACAAGAAGAAGAGCACGACCACCAAGCCGTACGCTGGCCAGTTCAAGGATATCTGCGAGCCAAAGCAGTATTTGGCTGAGATCAGGGACTTTGACCATGATGCGAAGATCGGCGACGTGCTGGGTGTGGACATATTCAAGGACATCGGGTTTGTCGATGTCACCGGGACCTCGAAGGGCAAGGGCTTTCAGGGCGTCGTGAAGCGCTACGGCTTCGGCGGCGGACGGGCCTCCCACGGTTCCAAGTTCCACCGGGACATCGGCGGAACCGGCCAGAGTGCCACCCCCTCACGTGTGTTCAAGGGCCGCCGGATGGCCGGCCACATGGGTAATGAGAGGACGACCGTGCAGAACCTGAGAGTCGTCCATGTCGATGAAGAGCTGCAGGTCCTCATGGTCAAGGGGGCAATTCCCGGACCCGCCCAGAGTGTCGTCATCGTCAAGAAAGCGATCAAGAAGTAGGGGCGAGTGCAATGAAAACGAATGTCTTTTCCATCGACGGCAAAGAGAGCGCCAAGACGATCGAGTTGAATGACGAAGTCTTCAACCGCGAGGTCAGTGAAGGCACCATCTACTATGCCGTGAACAATGAGCTTGCCAACCGCCGGGTCGGCACTGCAAGCACCAAGACCCGCGGTGAGGTGAGGTTCAGCAACGCGAAGCCATATCGGCAGAAGGGGACCGGCAACGCACGAGCCGGCGACCGCAAGAGCCCGATTTGGGTTGGCGGTGGTACGATCTTCGGGCCCAAGCCACGCGATTACAGCTATGTGCTGCCCAAGAAGATGAAACGTCTGGCCATGAAGAGCCTGCTCTCCAAGGGAGTGCAGGAGGAGCGTCTTGTGGTGGTGGAGGACTTCTCCATCGAGAGCGGCAAGACGAAGGAACTGAACCAGATCCTGAAGAACTTTGTTGCTGACGAGAAGCGCACCGTGCTGATCCTCGGCGATGACGATGCAATGACCAGGCGTGCGGCACGGAACATCCCGTACCTGCGGGTGCTCTCCTACAACCGCCTCAGCGCGAAGGAGCTGTTGTACGGACGCAAGCTGCTGGTCCTTGAGAGTGCTGCCAAAGGTCTGAACGTGTTCTATGGCGACAAGCAAGGGGATCAGAAATGAGAGCAGACCAGATTATTATTGAGCCCGTCCTGAGTGAGAAGACCAACATTGCTCGCGAGGGTGAGATGAAGAAGTACACGTTCAAGGTCCGCATGGACAGCAACAAGTTCCAGATCGCCAGTGCGGTGAAGGAGCTCTTCGGTGTCGAGGTGGTTGCATGCAACGTGATGATCGTGAAGGGCAAGCCGAAGTACTCCCGCGGCAAGGGTGGTTCCATCCTTGGCAACACCGGGAACTGGAAGAAGGCTGTCGTGACTCTGGCCAAGGGTGACTCCATCCAGGCCATCGAAGGCGTATAAGGAGAGATTGGCATATGGCTTTGAAAACATACAAACCCAATACTCCCGGCCTGAGGCAGAGGACCACCCTGGATTTCAGTGAGCTGACAACCTCCAAGCCCGAGAAGTCCTTGACCGTCGGCCTCTCCAAGAAGGCCGGTCGTGATGGAAAGGGTCGCATCAGCATGCGCCGCCGTGGTGGCGGACATAAGCGCGCCTACCGGATCATTGACTTCCGTCGGGACAAGTATGGGATTCCCGCCACGGTCAAGACGATTGAGTACGACCCCAACCGCACGGTGAACATCGCCTTGCTCTTCTACGCCGACGGCGAGAAGCGCTACATGATGGCCCCCAAGGGGCTGACCATCGGAACGAAGGTCGAGAGTGGCCCCGATGCCCCGATCCAGGTCGGCAATGCGCTCCCGTTGAAGAACATCCCCCTCGGTGTGGCGGTGCACAACGTCGAGCTTACCCTCGGGCGCGGAGGACAGTTGGTCCGTGCCGCCGGCCTCAGTGCGACGTTGGTCGCCAAGGAGGGTTCCTACGTTACACTGCGCCTGCCCAGTGGCGAGATGCGCATGATCTTCGGTGAATGCTATGCAACCATCGGACAGCTCGGCAACGAGGACCACATGAACGTCAACCGAGGCAAGGCGGGGACGACCCGCCACCTGGGCAGACGACCCAAGGTCCGTGGTGTGGCAATGAACCCGGTCGACCACCCCCATGGTGGTGGTGAGGGCAAGACCTCCGGAGGACGGCACCCGGTCACCCCGTGGGGCAAGCCGACCAAGGGAGGGAAGACTCGTTCCAAGAAGAAGCCCTCGAACGCATTCATCGTGAAGAAGCGGAAGTAGGAGTAGAAAGTGGCTAGATCAATTAAGAAAGGTCCTTTTATCGAGAAGAAACTCTATAAGAGGGTACAGGACGCACTGAAGACAAATCAGAAGCAGATGATCAAGACGTATTCCAGAGCTTCTACGATCATCCCTGAGATGGTTGGGTTCACGATCTCCGTGTACAACGGCAAGACGTGGATTCCGGTATTCGTGACGGAGAACCTGGTTGGACACAAGCTCGGCGAGTTTGCCCCCACCCGGATGTTCCGCGGGCATGCGTCCGACAAGAAGGCTGGTAGATGATGGAAGAGAAGAGAGGTTACCGGGCAACCGCCAAGTATCTGATGGTCTCCCCCACCAAGGTTCGCCCCGTCGCCAACCTGGTGAGGAACAAGTCCTATGGGGATGCGGTGGCGATTCTTGAGGCGATGCCCCAGAAGGGTTCGCGCCTGATCTTGAAGGTCCTGCACTCGGCAGCGGCCAATGCGCTGGATCGGAACAAGCGGATCGACGAGGAGAATCTTGTCATCACCGACCTGCAGATCAACGAAGGTCCCAGACTCAAGCGGGTCTGGCCGAGATCCCATGGCAGGCGCGATATTCTGCTCAAGAGGATGTCACACATTACCGTCGTTGTTGACGAGAAAGCGAGCGTGAGGAAGTAAATGGGCCAGAAAGTCAATCCTATCGGACTCCGTCTTGGAGTCAACAAGACCTGGAAATCCAAGTGGTATGTGGACCCCCGTGAGTATGCAGAGACCCTGCACGAGGATCTGAGGCTGAGAAAGGCCCTCCTCGAGTGTCCCGAGGTCCAGGGAGCCGAGATCTCCGATGTGGAGATCATCCGCAAGCCCCAGCGTGTCACCATCGTGATCACCACCAGCCGCCCCGGCATCATCATCGGAAGCAAGGGCGCCAACGTGGAGAAGCTCGGGACTCGGCTGCAAAAGCTCTCCAACCAGAAGGTCCAGATCAAGATCAAGGAGATCAAGAAGCCCGAGGCCGATGCCCAGCTGATCGCGATGAACGTCGCACGCCAGCTTGCAGGCCGTGGTTCCTTCCGCAGGGCGATGAAGATGGCCGTCTCCAAGGCGATGCAGAGTGGAGCCCAAGGGGTGAAGATCCGCCTCTCCGGACGTATCGGCGGAGCCGAGATCGCGCGCTCGGAGTGGATGAAGGAGGGCCGTGTGCCCCTGCATACGCTGCGCAGCGACATCGACTATGGTTTCACCACCGCCCACACCACCTTCGGTGCCATCGGCGTCAAGGTGTGGGTGTTCAACGGGGAGATCTACGATCGCCAAGCCAAGGATGATGCCGGCGGCCTTGTCCGCAGGCCCGCCAGCCGCGATGGCATCGAGGCAAGGAGTTAACAGACCATGCTCAGTCCAAAGAGAATCAAGTTTAGGAAGCAGCAGCGCAACGTCTCCAAAGGGGCTGCCCACCGTGGCAACACCATCGCATTCGGTGAGTACGCCCTCCTTGCCCTGCAGCCGAAGTGGATCACCAACCGCCAGATCGAGGCGGCCCGTGTCGCGATGACCCGTCACATCAAGCGTGGAGGAAAGGTGTGGATCCGGATCTTCCCGGACAAGCCTTACTCGAAGAAGCCCGCCGAGACCCGCCAGGGTGGTGGCAAGGGCTCGCCCGAGGGGTGGGTCGCCGTCGTCAAAGAGGGTACGGTGATGTTCGAGATGGGTGGGGTGAGCGAGGAGCTCGCACGCGAGGCATTGACGCTCGCCGGCAGCAAGCTTCCGATCAAGACGAAGTTTGTCGCCCGAAGGGAAGTGGAGTAACGATATGAAGAACTCATACAAGGATTTGACCCTCGACGAGCTGATGGCGACAAAAGAGAAGCTGCACAAGGAGTACTTCGACCTGAGGATGGGACGGGTGCTCGGCCACGTGGAGAACCCGCTGGCGGTCAGGACCATCAGGCGCAACATCGCCCGGATCAATACCCGCATCCGCGAGTATGAGCTGGGCATCGGCAAGGCCGCAAAGTAAGGGAGAGCGAATCAGATGGAATCCAATAAGAAAGTGTTTGTCGGCCAGGTGGTCAGTGACAAGATGGATAAGACGATCGTCGTGGCCATCAACAGCAGACGGTTGCACCCGTTGTACAAGAAGTATGTGACCCACACCAAGAAGGTGAAGGCCCACGACGAGAGAAATGAGGCAGCGATCGGTGACACCGTCAGGGTGGTCGAGTGCCGCCACATCAGCAAGGACAAGTGCTGGCGTCTCACCCAGATTCTTGAGCGTGCTCGCTGATTGAGGAGAGAGACGATATGGTACAGATGCAGACATACTTGAACGTTGCGGACAACAGTGGAGCCAAGCGGGTGCAGTGCATCAAGGTGCTTGGCGGGACCCACCGCTACATTGCAGGCATCGGCGACGTCATCGTTGTTGCTGTGAAGAACGCGCTTCCCCATGGCACCATCAAGAAGGGTGATGTCATGCGGGCGGTCATCGTTCGCACGAAGAAGGAATACCGCAGACCTGACGGTACCTATATCAGGTTCGATGATAACGCATGCGTCATCATCGATGCCAACAATAACCCACGCGGAAAGCGTATCTTCGGACCAGTGGCTCGTGAGCTTCGGGACAAGTATATGAAGATCGTCTCTCTCGCACCGGAAGTGTTGTAGGAGTTACGCAGATGAAGCTGAAGAAGAACGACACTGTCGTGATCATTGCCGGCAAAGACAAAGGCAAGAGCGGCAAGATTGTGAAGATCGACCACAAGCGTGAGCGGGTCATCGTGCAAGGTGCCAACATGGTCAAGAAGGCCATGCGGAAGAAGACCTCCCAGGACAAGGGTGGGATCATGGAAATCGAGGCGCCGATCCACGTGAGCAACCTCATGTACCTCACCAACAAGGGCGAGGCGACCAGAATCGGCTACAGGTTCGATGAGAACGGCAACAAAGTCCGCTTTGCCAAGAAGACCGGGGAAGAGATCTAATGGAAAAGTTTGTACCAAACCTTAAGAAAAAATACCTGGAAGAAGTGGCGCCTGCCCTTCAGAAGGATCTCGGATTCAAGAGCTCCATGCAGATCCCCGTCCTTGAGAAGATCGTGGTCAGCGTTGGTGTTGGCGAAGCCATCACCAATAAGAAGCTGCTCGATTCGGCGGTCAAGGAGCTTGAGCTCATCACCGGCCAGCATGTGGTGAAGACCAAGGCCCGCAAGTCCATCGCGAACTTCAAGGTACGCGAAGGGTATGAGATTGGGGCAATGGTCACCTTGCGGGGGGACAACATGTGGTTCTTCCTCGAGCGTCTGATCAGCATTGCCCTTCCCCGGGTCAAGGACTTCCGGGGGGTGAAGCCCAACGCATTCGACGGAAGAGGAAACTACTCGCTTGGTATCACCGAGCAGATCATCTTCCCCGAGATCGACTTTGACAAGATCGAGCGGGTCAGCGGCCTCAACGTGGCCATCGTGACGACCGCTCAAACCGATGAAGAAGGCTACGCCCTGCTGGAGAAGCTCGGCATGCCCTTCGCCAAATAAGGGTGGTTGTATGGCAAAGAAATCAATGATCGTCAAGGCCAATAGGGAGCCCAAGTTCAGCTCTCGGCGGGTCAACCGCTGCCGAGTGTGTGGTAGGCCGAGAGGCTATATGCGCAAGTTCGAGATGTGCAGAATCTGCTTCCGCAAGTTGGCAAGTGAAGGCCAGATTCCTGGCGTTACCAAATCGAGTTGGTAGGAGAGAACCATGGCTGTAAGTGATCCAGTTGCTGATATGCTGACTAAAATCAGGAATGCCAGTAGGGCCAAGCATGAGAAAGTAGATGTGTCCACCTCGAAGATGAAGCTTCAGATTGTGAAGATTCTCAAGAACGAGGGGTTCATCAAGAACTTCAAGAAGGTGACCAAGGATGGGATTTCGTACATCCGCGTCTTTTTGAAGTACGATGAGGAAATGATGCCGGTGCTGCACGACCTGCAGCGCATCTCCACCCCCGGGCGGAGGGTCTATACCGGATATCGGGATATGCCCCGCATTTATAACGGGCATGGTGTCGTGGTGGTCAGCACCTCCGCCGGTGTCATCACCGGCAAGAAGGCTGCAGAGAACAAGGTCGGTGGCGAACTGATCTGCTCGATTTGGTAAGGTGGTATAGAATGTCCAGAATTGGAAAGATGCCGATCACAGTACCCGCAGGAGTGAAGGTCGCCGTCAAGGATGGGTTCATCCACGTTGAGGGGCCGAAGGGCGCGCTCAACTGCAAGACGCGTGATGAGGTCACCCTCAAGATCGGCAAGGAAGAGATCAACGTCGTGGCAATCGATGATTCGAAGGCTGCCAACAGCTACCAGGGCCTCTATCGCCAGTTGGTCAACAACATGGTGGTCGGAGTTTCGACGGGCTATTCGAAGAGCTTGATCATCAATGGTGTTGGCTTCCGTGCAGACCTGAAGGGGGATGTACTGAGTCTCAACCTTGGCTTCGCCCAGCCGATCGAGGTGATGGTGCCCCAGGGGATCACCGTGACGGTCGAGACCCCCAACAAGATTACGCTCAGCGGAATCGACAAGCAGCAGGTCGGCCAGACCGCCGCAGATATCCGGTCGCTGCGCAAGCCCGAGCCGTACAAGGGCAAGGGGATCCGCTACGAGGACGAGGTCATCCGCCGCAAGGCAGGCAAGACCGCCTCAGGCAAGAAATAAGGGGTAGGGAAGAGATGAGTAGAGTTATTGCCAAGAATAAGCGACTTGCCCGGCGCAAGTTCCATATCCGCAAGAGTATCTTCGGCACGGCAGCGAAGCCGAGGATGAGCGTCTATCGCAGCAATGCCCACATGTACGTGCAGGTCATCGACGACAATGCAGGTCATACGCTGGTCAGTGCCAATACGATGGAGGCTGAGCTGAAGGGCTTGAAGAACACGGTTGCCGATGCTGCGAAGCTGGGCGAAGCCGTAGGCAAGAGAATGCTTGAGAAGAATATTGATACCTGTGTCTTTGACCGCAATGGCCGCTTGTTCCACGGGGTTGTCAAGAGCATCGCAGACGGGGCCCGCAAGGCCGGTGTCAAGTTCTAGGGGGAGAGTGTGGATAAACCGAGAGAGAGAGATAGGAACCGCGACCGCGATCGGGACAAGAGTGATGGATACGTCGAGAAGTTGATCAAGCTCAACCGCGTGGCCAAGGTCGTCAAGGGTGGACGAAGGTTCTCCTTCAGCGCCCTGGTCGTCGTCGGCGACCAGAACGGCAAGGTCGGCTACGGCTTCGGCAAGGCCAATGATGTGGCCGAGGCGATCCGCAAGGCCACCGAGCGCGCCAAGGCGAACATGATCACCGTGGCGGTCAAGAAGAGCACCATTCCCCATGAGATCATCGGTAAATACAAGAGCGCAAGCGTGCTGCTCAAGCCGGCGGTCCCCGGTACCGGTGTCATCGCCGGTGGTGCGGTGCGCGCCATCTGTGACGCCTGCGGTATCACCGACATCCTGACGAAGAACCTCGGCTCGAAGAATGCCATCAACATTGTGAAGGCAGCTTTCGACGGCTTTGAGAACCTCTTCGACTCCAAGGTTGTTGCGAAGAACCGGGGCAAGTCCCTGAAAGAGATGTGGGGGTAAGGTGATGGCTGAAGTGAAGAAGATCAAGATTACCCTGGTGCGCAGCGTCGCCCGGACCCTTCCGGCGCAGCGGCGGACCGTAAAGGCACTCGGACTGGGGAGGATTTCCAGCTCCGTGGTACACGAGGCAAGCGCCCCGATCCTCGGTATGGTCAGGGTTGTCTCACACCTTGTGAAAGTCGAGGAGTTGTAAGATGGGCATGATCAAGGCACCCAAGGGTGCAAATAGAAAGAAGACAATCGTTGGCCGGGGGGTCGCCAGCAAAGGGCGGACCTGCGGCAGGGGCCACAACGGCCAGAACTCCCGCTCCGGTGGTGGGGTGCGCCCCGGCTTCGAGGGTGGGCAGATGCCCCTCTACCGCCGTCTTGCACGTCGTGGTTTCAACAACGGCCCCTTCAAGGTGGAGTATGCCGTTGTCTCGCTTGATGAGATTTCCCTGACCTTTGAGGATGGCGATGTCGTCACCCTTGATGCTCTCAAGGAGACCGGACTGGTCAAGGGCGCACGCACCCAGGCAAAGATCCTGAACAACGGCGAGCTGACCAAGAAGGTGGTCATCGATGGAGTGAAGGTTTCCGCAAGCGCAATCGAGAAGATTAAGGCTGCGGGTGGCGAAATCAAATAAGAAAGAAGGGCGTCATGGCAAACTCCTTAGTTGAGATGTATCGAATCAAGAGTCTTCGAAAGAAGATTTTCATCACCCTTGGCCTGTTGATCATCACCAGGGTCGGGGCGGTGATTCCCATTCCCGGCATCGACCCTGTGGTACTGAAGCGGTTCTTCCTCTCGCAGAGTGCAACTACGAATATCGGGTTGACCGAGTATTTGAACTTCTTCTCCGGTGGAGCGTTCTCCAACTTCTCCCTCTTTATGCTCGGCGTCATGCCCTACATCAGCACGCAGATCATCCTGCAGCTCTTGATGTTGGTCCTCCCGAGCCTGAAGAAGCTGGCGCAGGACCCCTCCGGGCAGAAGAAGATCCAGCAGTACACCCGCTTGGGGACGATTGTGGTCTGTCTGGTCCAATCGTATGTGGTTACCATCTACGCCAACTCGATTCCCGGCGTGCTTACGATGGGGTTGCTCGCGTTCACGTTGGTCGCCATGATGACGGTGACCACCGGCTCGATGCTGCTGGTGTGGATCGGCAACAAGATCACCGAGTGGGGTGTCGGAAACGGCATCAGCCTGTTGATCTTTGCCGGTATCGTGGCACGATTCCCCTCGGCGATGAGCGTACTCTTCCAGTCCATCAGTACTGGAGTGCTCAACCCGATCGTCGTGCTCGTCGTATTTGTGATGTTCCTGGTCGTCGTAGCCCTGGTGGTGTACGAGGAGCAGGGGGTGCGCAAGATTCCCGTGAACTACGCCAAACGCGTGGTCGGCCGCAAGATGTATGGGGCGCAGTCCACCTACATCCCCATCAAGGTCAACCCCTCCGGCGTCATTCCTGTGATCTTCTCCAGCGCCCTGCTCTCCTTCCCGCTGCAGATTGCCACGACACTGGGGCCGGAGGTGCGATGGCTTGCCGCCTTCGCCAACTGGTTGAATCCGCAGGGTGCCCCCTATCTGATTATCTACGCCCTGCTGATCATAGCTTTCTCGTTCTTCTATACGCAGGTGTCGATGAACCCGGTGGAGATGGCAAAGCAGATCCGTGAGAACGGAGGCTCCGTGCCCGGAGTACGCACTGAGAAGCTGGAGGAGTACCTTTCACGGGTGCTCAACCGCATCGTGCTGCCCGGCTCCCTCTTCCTCGCCTTCATCGCCCTGATCCCGACGCTGGTGCAGCGGTTCTTCCACTTCCCGGCAGCGGTGGCGATGCTCTTTGGCGGCACGTCGCTCTTGATCCTGGTCGGTGTCGATCTCGATACGATGCGCCAGATCGAGGGGATCATGAAGATGCACCACTACGATGGGTTCAGCGTGGGCAAGAAGAAGTCGAAGCATATATAAGAATGGAGACTGGACATGAAAGTGAGAGCAAGTGTCAAACCGATTTGTGACAAATGCAAGGTAGTCAGGCGCAATGGGGTGGTACGCATCATCTGCGAGAACCCCAAGCATAAGCAGAGACAGAGATGACCGGGTTCGGCGAAAGCCCTCGACTCGATAAGGGAAATTCAGGAGGCCATTGATGGCGAGAATTGCAGGTGTAGATTTGCCGAACAAGGCAACGAAGATTGCCTTGACCTATATCTACGGAATCGGAAGGTTTTCGGCGGTTGAGATTTGTGAGAAGACGAAGATCGATCCCGATGCCAATATCAATACCCTCTCCAACGAGGATCTGGCGCTCTTGCGTCACACCATCGAGGAGGAGTACAAGGTTGAGGGACGCCTCCGCACTGAGGTTGCCCTGAACATCAAGCGCCTTATGGACATCGGTTGCTACCGCGGCCTTCGTCATCGTAGGGGTCTTCCCGTCAGGGGTCAGCGGACCAAGACCAATGCCCGCACCCGTAAGGGCAGGAAGAAGACCGTTGCCGGTAAGAAGAAATAAGGAGCATTGACCGTATGGCTAAGGCAAAAGCAAAGACAAAGAGAAGAGTCAAGAAGACTGTCTATGAGGGCAACGTCTATATCCAGGCGACCTTCAACAATACCATTGTCACCGTGACCGACCTCAACGGCAACGCGGTGTCGTGGGCAAGTGCCGGCGGACTCGGCTTCCGCGGGGCAAAGAAGTCCACCCCTTACGCAGCACAGACCACAGCCGAGAAGGCTGCCAAGGCTGCCATGGACAGCGGGCTTCAGGAAGTGAACGTATTTGTGAAGGGGCCGGGCGTCGGGCGTGAGAGCGCCATCCGCACCCTTGGTGTCCTCGGGCTGAAGGTCCGCTCTATTCGCGACATCACCCCGATTCCGCACAACGGATGCAGACCTCGCAAGAGTAGACGAGTCTGAACAGGAGAGAGTAGGCAATGGCAAGATATACTGGACCTAAGTGCAGATATTGCAGGGCGGAGCGAACCAAGCTGTTCCTCAAGGGCGATCGGTGCCTTTCGAGCAAGTGCCCGATGAACGACATCAAGTCCACCGGAACCCCCGGCAAGGATCCTCGGGCTCGGACGAGGAAGCCGACCGACTACGGTCTGCAGCTGCGTGAGAAGCAGAAGCTGAAGAGGACCTACTGCATGCTGGAGAAGCAGTTCAAGCTCTTCTTCAACGAAGCAGCCAGGATTCCCGGCAAGACCGGTGAGAACCTGATCATGCTGCTTGAGCAGCGGCTCGACAACGTTGTCTTCCGCCTGCACTTCGCTTCCAGCCGCAACCAGGCCGCCCAATTTGTCAACCACGGCCACATCTTCGTCAACGGCAAGCGCGTGGACATCCCGTCCTACCGCCTCAAGCCCGGCGACGTGGTCTCCGTTGGCCCGCGCGGTCAAAAGATGCTGATCATCAAGGAAAACCTCAAGGAGTTCACCAAGAGTGGAGTCAGTCCCTGGCTTACCCTCGACGTGGATGCCATGAAGGGGACCTTTGTAGCAGTTCCGAGGAGAAGTGAGGTCACCGAGCTCGAGAAGATTAACGAGCAGCTGATCGTCGAGTTGTATTCCAGATAAGGAGTAACCATGGCACGCAAAAACCTTTTGAAGGGTTTCAAGATACCCAAGGGGATAACCTTTGAACACAGCACTGTTGAACCGAACTATGGGAAATTCATCGCCTATCCGTTTGAGAGAGGGTTTGGAACCACCATCGGCAACACGCTGAGGCGGGTGATGCTCTCTTCAATCCAGGGGTACGCGGTTACGGCAGTGAAGTTCACCTCCTTCAACGAGGATGGGGTACCACACATGATCAGCAGCGAGTACGAGCAGCTTCCCGGAGTCCGTGAGGACATCAGTGACATCATCGCAGCACTGAAGAAGCTGCAGATCCAGATGCCTGAGGATACCGAGGGCACCAATCTGCTCATCGAGTGCAAGGGCCCGGGTGTCCTCACCGGCGCGAGCTTTGAACGCGACCAGGTGGAGATCATCAACAAAGACATGGTCATCTTCACGATGATGGATGACGCCAATATCGAGATGGAGGTACAGATCGACCTTGGGCGTGGCTATGTGCCGAGCGAGATCAATGAGAAGTACATCGAGGAGATCGGTACGATTCCCCTCGACGCCAACTTCAGCCCGATCGATCGGGTGCGTTATGCCATCGAACCGACTCGGGTAGGGTATCGCAGCGACTACGATAAGCTGACCCTCGAGGTGCACACCAACGGGACGATCGCCCCGCAGAATGCGCTTGCTGAAGCGGCAAAGATCGCCAAGGAGTACTTTCAGATCTTCATCAACTTCGATGAGACGCTGATCAACAACACCGATGAGGTCGACGAGGAGGAGGAGCGGGTCCGCAAGATTCTCAACACCTCCGTCGAGGAGCTTGAGCTGACCGTACGGTCGAGCAACTGTCTCAAGAACGCCAACATCCGCACCATCGGGGACCTGACGAAGAAGACCGAGGAGGAGATCGCCAAGACGAGGAACTTCGGCAAGAAGAGCCTTCAGGAGATCAAGGAGAAGCTCAAGGAGTGGAACCTCAGCCTCGGAATGACCGACTACAGCGTCCTCAAGACCGCGATTGCAGTATCTGAGAACAAGGAAGAAGAGAATGAAGCATAAGATTGGGTTCAATGCGCTGAGCCGGACCAGTTCCCACCGCAGGGCGATGAAGCGC
>Ga0265293_10008950_pt1 | contig 14583 bp, 18 predicted proteins | sample Munlanlewell138R_FD_192505 | JGI IMG/M metagenome (GOLD analysis project Ga0265293, IMG submission 192505) | Leachate microbial communities from a municipal landfill in Southern Ontario, Canada - Leachate well 138R | ecosystem: Engineered > Solid waste > Landfill > Unclassified | place: Canada...
CTTTTTGTCCGATTTTTTAAACGGTTTTATACGACTCTTTTTGATCAAAAACCGATGGTTAAGCACCAAACAGGGAGATTATTTCTCTCCGGCAATTACATAATATGAATTTTTCAGGAACGACTATGGTAATCTTAAGCGCACAGGGTATTCTTTCCCTGTAGGGGATCGAGAGATGCCAGGTTGGGATGGCAATGTTAAACCTCTGTGAGGTATGTTGTATCCCGGGTGCAGGTTTATTACAATACTGAAAGCCCTCCGGGCTAGTGTGAAAGCCGAGCGAAGAATCGTTACTGATATAAGCATCTGCTCTGACTATCGCGATTCCTCGTCTGCTGAAAGATTAGCAGTCTCGGAATGACAGATTGGGGCAAGCGATTTATCGTCGTCAATCGATTAATGAATACCCCCGGTAGAGACACGGCATGCCGTGTCTCTACCTAATAGAAACCAATTTTTCCCGGAAGTCACACAGGACTCCGACGGAGGACGCCTTCGGCGTGCGCAGCCAAATTGTTTTCGGAAGTACTGCCGCGTAGCGGTTGAGGTATGGTAATCTTAAGCGCACAGGGTATTCTTTCCCTGTAGGGGATCGAGAGATGCCAGGTTGGGATGGCAATGTTAAACCTCTGTGAGGTATATTGTATCCCGGGGGCAGGTTTATTACAATACTGAAAGCCCTCCGGGCTTATGTGAAAGCCGAGCGAAGAATCGATACTGTCATAAGCATCTGCTCTGACTATCGCGATTCTTCGTCTGCTGAAAGATTAGCAGTCTCGGAATGACAGATTGGGGCAAGCGGTTTCTCGTCGTCCATCGATTAATGAATACCCCCGGTAGAGACACGGCATGCCGTGTCTCTACCTAAGAAAAGCCAATTTTTCCCGAAGGTCACGTAGGACTCCGACGGAGGACGCCTTCGGCGCGCGCAGCCAAATTGGTTTCGGAAGTACTGCCGCGTAGCGGTTGAAGTATGGTAACCTTAAGCGCAAAGAGTAACCTTTCCCTGTAGGGGATCGAGAGATGCCAGGTTGGGATGGCAATGTTAAACCTCTGTGAGGTATGTTGTATCCCAGGGGCAGGTTTATTACAATACTGAAAGCCCTCCGGGCTTATGTGAAAGCCGAGCGAAGAATCGATACTGTCATAAGCATCTGCTCTGACTATCGCGATTCCTCGTCGTCATGTCAGTAGCCGGATCATCTCGGAATGACAGATTGAGTTAAGGGATTCCTCGTCTGCCGGATAACCGTCATCCTCGGAATGACTTCTATGAGAAAGATTTAAACCATACATGTCATTTCGAATCCGGCTTTTGACGGATGAGAAATCGGCTGAGTCATTTTACTTAAACCAGGGGGCGACTTTGAAAATCAGTTGCGGGTTCCGAGTTACGAGTTGCGAGTTGCCTGCCCGAGTTTTACGCGACAGCTGAAAAGGCGGGCGAGTTCACAGTTTGCAGTTTGTCTCGAAGAGACTCATTCGAAGCATTTGTTCACCGCGTATCACGAATTTCCGTAACCCGACACCCGATACCTGTCACACGTCACTCGTCACCTCTTCAGTTACTCATCGTGTACTCAGCGGTGAATTATTTTTGTCCGACGACAGGCTGATCTCCCAGACAGGATAAAAACGGCCTATCCGATAAGAAAAGTGTCTGTGGATTTTCCTAATCTGTTAGCTGTGGAATAAGGCAATTCGCAGTGCCGAAGCGGATTGATAATCTTACATAGGTCAGAAAGAGTGCAATTCTTAATCAAAGATCGCTATTGGGGATCTCCCGGCGCTGACCCAGCAGGTTTTCGACTTTCTCTAACAAGTTTTTGGGATTGACCGGCTTATCCAGGAATACATCCACCGGCAGGTAATCTCGGTCGGGAGCGAAGCGATAAGGTATCTCTTTGCGATCATGGATACAACTCAAAATGATAATTGGTAAGACAGTCAATCGCAATTCTTCGCGAATTTTCCTGGCCAGCTCGAATCCTTCAAATTCCAACGGCATCATGACATCCAGTACTACCAGGTCGGGTGTCTGATTTTTAATCTTTTTCAGTCCCGCTTCCGGCGTTATGGCGGTATCCACGATATAGTCGTTTTTCTCAAAATAAAGAGTCATGATTTTCAAAAAGTCAACGTCATCATCAATGAATAGTAAACGACTCATGTCGACTCCTTTCCGCAGACCATTTTGCTGATCGCCGCTTCCGCGGCATTGACTATTCCGTATGCAATTGGTGAGGCGGTGATCAACGGATGAGTACCCGATTGAAACATGGCAATCTGTTCAGCTGTCATGCGATTCTGAACACAGGCGGAAATGGCATTTATAATTTCGCCGGTACTGGCGTCGCCGCGCACCTGCCCGCCGAGCAATACGCCGGAATTAGCTTCAAAAACAAGTTTGATTTTGATTTTTGCGGCCCCGGGCAATTTTCCGGGATGGCGATTGATGCTTTCGTTAACCGCACTAACGACATTATAGCCATGCGTCTTTGCCAATTTTTCCGTCAAACCGGCGGTTGCCAAAGCTAATTCGCCCACTGCGGTTCCCCAGACTCCGATTGTCCCCGGCGTCTCGCGGGTAATGCCAAACAGGTTGGCGCCGGCTACCCGGGCCTCCAGGGTGGCGATGGAAGCCAGACGCAGGGAGGAGGATTTGCCGCCGAAAAATGAGACCTTCTCAGCACAATCGCCACAGGCGAAAATGTCCGGATCGCTGGTTCGCATAGCCCGCTCTACGACTATGCCGCCGGTCAGACCAATCCGCAAACCGATTTTTTTAGCCAGGTCGGCGTTGGCGACAGCGCCGATGCCCAGAATCACTATGTCCGCCGGTACAGTTTTTCCACCCGCAAGGCTGACTCCCGTCACATGGTCAGTGCCGTCGATGGAAACCACCTTGCAACCGGCAAGAACGTTAATACCTCGCGAGCGCAAATGCTCTTCCATTTCAATACAAAATTCCTCATCATAGGACTGGGACAGACAATGCCCCTCAATTTCGATCACACTGACATTCTTGACACCGGACTTTTTTATCTCATCGCTGATCTCAATACCGATAAAACCGCCGCCGATGACAACCACATTCTCTACGTCTTTCAATTTTTTCTGTAAATCCGTCAAGTAGGGGATATCCTTTAAAACGGCATAGACGCCCTTTTTGTCATGCCCGGGGATCGGAGGCATTACGGGATAACTACCCGTTCCGAGGATCAATTTATTATATTGAAATTCCTGCTCGTCGGTCGTCACGATTTTTGTCTCCCGGTCGATATCCTTTACCTCAGCGATATGCAGATCGATTTTCATCGCATCATAAGAGGTATCCGGGATCAGGTTTTCCTGCGGACCTGCCAGAGAGCCGAAAATATACGGAATGCCACAGGGAATCAAAACCTTCTCCTCCTTGCGAATAACCAGGATTTTCTTATCCGGATAATGCCGGCGAGCCGTCTGAGCCGCCGTCAATCCGGCGGCGCTACCACCAATTACGATTACATCATAAGTTTTCATTTTTTACCTTTCTATTTATTGTATTTTAAAAATTCAATCAGTAATTCCCGATCCTGTACAAATAGAGTGAATAAACTCCTATAGTCCCGGAGAATCTCAACCAATATCCTGGTAGCAATATCTTCATCAGGCCTGATTTTTGAGAATCCGCAGAAGATTGCAGTTTTTTAGATATTACATTGTCCATCTAATCATTGTGATTTTAAGAAATTTTTCATTCTTTTCAATTAAATAAATATTGGCAATTTGAAAATCAACATCCCCAATCAATTGTCTTTCTAACCTACTGATCGGTAGTCAGCCTTTGAGCACTGCGAAAAGCTTGTTTAATAAGGCTTGGAAAACAGTCCGGGTAGGTTTTCATGATTCACTTTCCCGATTTTGATCCATTTCTAAAATACTATTCAATAATGTTGTTAGCAAAAGTAGTTTTCCATTCTGTCAAAGGCTTTCGTAATCATTTCTTCGTTTACACAGAACGAGAGCCGAATATGGGCTTCACCTGTCGGTCCGAAAGCTATTCCCGGCGTTGCCGATACCTGAATCTTATCCAGGAGTGTTTTGCAGAAGGCGAAAGAGTCCTGCGGTCCTTCCAATGTAATCTTGGGAAACATCAGATAGGAACCGCCGGGTTTGACGTAGTCAAATACATGGCTCAGCCGATCCAGCCGCTCGCACATCAGGTCCCGAGCGCGCCGGTAATGCTCCCGGAAATCCGCTATACACTGCTGATTACCCTGCAAAGCGGCCAGCGCCGCATACTGAGACACAACCGGCGCACAAATCGCCAGTGGAATATGTGCCTTCTTTATCTGTGAGATTACCGGTTCGGGAGCCAAAACATAGCCGATCCGCCAACCGGTCATGGCATATGTTTTGGTGAAGGTGTAGACACTGATGATCCGGTCTTGTACTTCCGGAACCGACGCCAGGCTGAAATGGCGGTGCCCATCGAAAACAAAATATTCATAGGCTTCGTCAATGATAAGAAACAAGTCGGCTTCAAGGGCAATCTCACCCAGCTGCCGCAACTGCTCTTCCGAAAAGACCGTACCGGTGGGATTGTTAGGATTGCACAACATGATCGCCCGGGTTTTCGGGGTAAGTGCCTTCCGGATTCCCGCAATATCCAGCGCAAAATCCTGCTCTTCTAACAGGGGCACCAGGACCGGATTACCCGACGCCAATTCCACCTGCCGAATATGCGTGGAATAGGTTGGTGTCGGTAAAATCACCTCGTCACCGGGATCAATCGTCGCCAATACCGCCGCCGCCAATCCTTCGATAGCACCAACGGTGACCAGGAGGTTTATGACGGTGGCAGAGATACCATTGTCCCGTTTTAGCTTATGGACAATCGCCTCCCGCAACTCCGGTAATCCATCACTGCTGGAATAGCCACCTGTCAAGCCCCTCTCTATCGCCCGAATCGCCGCCTCGTTAATATGCGTCGGCGTTCCGCTGGTAGGTTTTGCCCAGGACAGAAAAGCGACGTCCCGATACTGCTGTGACAGGCGGGTCATCTCATGAATGGCGGATTTCGGGACGCGGGTCACGCGGTCTGAATTATGCATATACTACACCTCTTCTTCCTGAATCCTTGTCAATATTTCGGCACCTTCAGAGGTCACCAAAACCGTATGTTCAAATTGAGCGCTGGGCGAACCGTCCGCCGTCCTGACGGTCCAGTTATCCTCTGTCGAAACGAACACGGCATCATTACCGCCCATAATGATCATCGGCTCAATCGTAAAGATCATCCCCTTTTTAAACTTTATCCGGTTCTCCAGAGTATAGTGATGATAAACCATCGGCTCCTCGTGAAACTGCTTCCCGATGCCGTGTCCGCCATACTCTTTGACGATGGCATAGTCGAATCTACTGATATAGCGTTCGATAGCCAGACCGATATCCGAGAAGTAACCGCCCGGTCTGACAGTCCTAATTCCGATCATCAGGGCTTTTTCGGTTCGCTCAACCAGTTTCCTGACCTCCGGCAACACATTTCCAATCAGGAATATCCCGGAGGTATCCCCATGATAACCTTCCAGATTGACCGTCACATCAATATTGACAATATCGCCACTCTTCAGAATATCCGCTTCCGACGGAATACCGTGGCAGACGACATCGTTGATGGAGGTACAGATACTTTTCGGAAAACCGTTGTAATGCAATGGTGCCGAGCGGGCTCCGTGTTTTCTGGTATAGGTCTCACAGAGATCGTTCAGGTATTGAGTGGACACCCCCTCTTTGACAAAGGGAGCGATATAATCCAGCAACCGGGCAGCCAGTCTGCCGGCACGGCGCATCATCTTTATTTCATGCCTGTTTTTAATAAATATCACAAATAACCTCAGTTCTTGATTACCGCCGACGATTCACTGCTGTCATTATTCCGGTCTAGAACTATACGAGGCGACGCGAACCGGAATAGACCTCTTCAATATATAGAATGGCAACGGCATACCCCGGAAGATTTTCGGGATTCCACTTTTTCATATCATCATAAAACTCACCCCTCAGATGATATTCGATTTTCCCTTTTACCTGGAAGGAGGTATCGTCTTCGGTAATGAAAAGCAGTGATCCTTTCGTGCCGTTAAAAATGTTTTCACGGGTTTTCCCAAAATAGTTATCGGCGATCAAAAAGCGCTGATCATCATATTTACAGACACAGCTGGCGTAAATTGCATTGGGAGACTGCTGCTGATCCACTGTGGTGAAAACAACCGGTCCCTTGCGTTTTTCCCAGGCATCCTTGAATTCCTGTGGTAATTTTTGCATCTCAAATTCCTTTCTCTGCAATTCCAGCTAATCATAAGCGAGACGGGTCTGCTCGTCCGCCCAGGTCGGTGCGATGATTTTCTGCCATTCCGGCGATTGCCAGGTACCCAGTTTCCGATGATTATCGACATACTTCTGGGGAATCGGGTGGGTACCCACCACCACCTTTACAGGATAGCGGTTTTCAAGAAAGGTTTTAAATGTCTCAATATAGGGGCAGGGCGGGTACCCGACGATCAGACCGGTGGCCAGATGAATCACCCGGGCCCCGTTTTTAACCATCTCGTCACCGGCACATTCAATATTTCCGCCGGGGCAGCCATCGCAGGTGGTATACCCTACAACTTCCACAGAATCATCTTTATCATAGATGCTGAAAGCACCTTCCCGGTTTCGTAGTGCCCGGAAACATTTCCCGCCGGCACAGCGCCGGTAACGATCACAGATAATGATACCGATCTTTTTCTTTTCTGAAATATTATCACTCTTCATTGTTTAAGATTCGTCTCAATGTATTAGAACTCTCGGAGTTCGCCCTTTTTATATGCATCGTAAGCTTCTTTGACACTCATATTGCCGGCCCCAACAACAATTTTAACGTTGCTCTGGGATAACACCCGCGCCGCATTACCACCGGGACCATTGCCCGTAATCAATATATCCGGATTCAATTCAAATAGTTTCTGCGCAGTCTGCGGACCGGCGCCGTGCGCGGTTTCGGCAATCGCCCGGTTGTCCAGTATGGTAATCTCCCCGGTTTCCTCATTATACACAAAGAAATAATCAGTTCGACCAAATCGGGGATCCATGGGTGCATCCCATGTTGTTCCTCTACTCGTAAATACAATTTTCATCGCGTTTCCTTTCTGTTTTTATTTTCCAAATGATTGAATCCTGGTCCAGCTTTGTTGGACAGCCTGCTGCAATTCTCCCTTGCTGTATTCAATAATGGTTTGACCCTGCGTCATGGCGGCGGTAAAGGCTTCATCATATGGCAATTCCGCAATTGGAGCGATCCCATTTTTCTGAATAAAATCCTGAATCTTTTGTGTCAAATCGAGATTCAGGTCGGCTTTATTAATAATGCAACCGGCGGGAATCCCAAACTTATTGACCAATTGAAATACCCGCTCCAGATCGTGTAAGCCGGAAACCGTCGGTTCGGTGACCAAAACGACAAAATCGGCACCCGATAACGATGAAACCACCGGACAGCCGATTCCCGGTGAACCATCCACCAAGACGATCTCTTTTCCCTGTTCTATAGCGATGCGTTTGGCTTCGTTTTTTACCTTTGCTACCAGTTTACCGGAGTTCTCCGCGCCAATACCCAGTCTGGCGTGCACCATAAAACTGCCGGTCTTGATGGTGGAGATATACCAGTCGCCGACATTCTGTTCTTCCATAACAATGGCTTCCGTCGGGCAAATGCGGGCGCAATACCCACAGCCCTCGCAATCCAGCGGTTGAACGATATATCTGCCGTCAATGACCGGAATGGCATCGAACCGACAAACATCTGCGCATTTCCCATACTGAATACAGGCATCCTGATCAATCTTTGCCAGGACACCGCTATAAAAATTTTCGGTTAATTTAAAATCCGGCTCGAGAAGCAGATGCATATCCGCCGCGTCGACATCACAGTCGGCAACAATGAGGTCGCGACCACCCAACACGGCAAACGAAGCCGTTAAAGATGTTTTTCCTGTACCGCCCTTCCCGGAAATGACAACGATCTCTTTCATCGGCTCGCCTCCGTTTCCATGTTGCGAATAAAGGTGATTATTTTGTCCAGCTCGGCTTGAAATTCCGGTACGATCGGATAAATCAGCTCTCCCCGGCTGTACAGTAAGGCGATCTCCCTGCGATTGGGAATTTTGGCGATTACATGGATATTTTCCGCCTGGCAATAGTCAAGCACCGCATCGTTGCCGATGCCGAAGCGATTTATAATTACCGCAAAAGGTTTTTTCAGTTTTCGTATGGTTTCTACCGCCAGCTTCAGATCGTGTAACCCGAAAGGTGTCGGCTCGGTCACAAGCAAAATCAAATCGGCGTTTTTTGTGGCTTCGATCACAGGACAGGAGGTTCCCGGCGGCGAATCGTAAATCTTACTATTCGTATCGGGATATTTTGAATCTACATAGCGTAATGTCTGTGCAATCAGCGGCACCGCCTGTTCCTGCCCGATATCCAGCCTGCTTTCGATAAATGTCAGATTTCCCGATTTAAATTCTCGAAGCTCTCCCATTTTCTCGGGGATCATGGGTAGCGAATCCACAGGGCAGAGCTCTGAACAAGCATAGCAGCTGTGGCAGAGTTGCGGGAAGATCATAATTTCATTCGCCAGCTTAACCACCGCATGAAAATTACATACCTTCTGACATTCACCACAGAGAGTACAAGTTTCCGGTTTCCACTGCGGTACCATTTTGTATTTGTCTTCCTGGTGGGTCAGCTCGCCATGAATAAACAGCCCTGAATTGGGCTCTTCCACATCGAGATCGGCTAAAACGACCGGTTTATGTTCCGCCAGACGGCTAGCCAGATTGGTGGCAAGCGTGGTCTTTCCAGTACCACCTTTACCACTGGCGATGGCAATTTTCATCGCTGATTTCTCCTATTCACATTCGGGTTCAACTTTTCATTAATGGTACCGTCCGGCAACATCCAATCCGGATGATATTTCCCATGTTCCTCCAATTCATAACGAACACAGTTTTGCCAATCACCTTGACAGTATAACTCAATCCATTTTTTCTCAAGTCGGTCTCCTTCATAAAAATATTTCATTGGACAGACCGGATACCATTTACAATTACAAGAGAGGATAGATAGTTTCTGATATAATTTTGTCGTTTGTTCTTCGAAAGAGGGGTGATGAAGCAGTGTTGCCGGATGGGGTAAAGGCAGGATTTTCTGATCATCCTGAAAAATAAGCTTCCCATAGATTTTGGGGTAATCTTCACGGGCTGGCGGCGGATCAGCATGGTATTTCTTAAAAATATAGCGCGTTGCATAATAGCCCAGTGGCACGAGTACCTCAGGTGTAATAATTGTGATTTCCTCATCCAGATACCGACTGCAGGTTTCAATCTCATCCATTTTAGGACGGCGGTTATTCGGCAACATACACTTGATCAGATTGGTCATATAGATGGAATTCCAGGCAATACCGGCACTATCCAACAGACTCTCCAAAATCTGACCCGAAGGACCGATGAACATTTGGTTTTCCCGGTTTTCATTTTCACCCGGAGAGAGTGCAATCAGCATCAGACGTGCATCCAGGTCTCCTTCGCCAATAAGAGCGTGTTTCCGGGTTTCAGACAGGCGGCAATTTGTACAGGATCGGACGTGCCGATTGAGATTACCCGTCAATTTTTGCTTCTTGGTATTTTTCAAACCACTTCCTCATTTATCTCACTCAACCGATGATCGAGATAGGCTTGGACCACATTATAAACAGTCCGAATCTCTTCAGTGTTTGGTAAAACATCCCGGATCAGATCCAGATAACGCCTGGATTTCACAGAGCGTAAGGTGGAGCTGAAATTGATATCAAAAACCCAGCCTATCTGCAATAGTTTAAAATCATTCAGATTGCGGATATGCATCACATCAACAATCCTTTGATTGACCAGGTCCTGATATACCTGCTCCGAAATTTCGGGTGTATCGGGCAGGTCAAGTTCCAGGGCACCATTGCGTCCGCCATTTTCACGATGATAATAATCGGTCACTACTTTCCAGATATCCAGTTTGTCCGCATCCCGGAGCAATTTCGTAAAAAAGAGGCATGTTTCGCTTTCGCCATGAGGAAGTGTCGCCCGATTGTGAAATCCGATCACCCGAAGGATCAGGATTCTCGTTGCTTCATTCATTGTATCGAGAACACCTAACCTTTTCAGAATGGAAATCCCCAAAATGGCGTGGTTTTCAGATTTCTGATCCCGAAAGGTATAATAGCGAGCATATTGCTCAAAACGACCCACATCATGGAGAAGCGCAGTGATTTCAGCCAACCGCAACTCATCATCATTGAGATTAAGCTGTTTTCCAATCCGTAAAATCTCCCGGCACACCCGTTTGGTATGTTCCTCCTTAAGGACAATATTTTGCCGTAACTTTTCATCAGCCTTTTTAAAGCCGGCGACATAACTATAAAACCATTTTCTTATGATACCGGAATCTGCTGAGCTTACCCCGATTTGCGTTACCTGCTTTGGCAAAATTGACACTCTTTTCTAACCTTTCTGTTTGTCAGGCACAGTCTTTTCCTGATAATCAATGATTAGAACACCGTTCAGATGATCGATTTCGTGCTGAGCAACCCTTGCCGGGAGTCCGCTTAATTCCAATCTTATCTCCTCGCCCTCGAGATTCAGACCGATAACGGCTACTTTTTGGTGACGGCGAATATCCACCCCGATCCCCGGTAAACTCAGACAACCCTCGATCAGATGATCCTGACCTTCGGTTTTCGTAATAACCGGATTCACAAATGTAAATAATCCATTCCCGATATCAGCGATAAAAATTCGTTTTAAGATTCCCACCTGCGGCGCCGCCAGGCCGATGCCGTTGTGCTTATACATGATATACTTCATTTCATTGATCAGCTTACGAACCTCGTTATCTATATTTTCAACTGAGCGAGATATTCCCCTCAGCACAGAATCCGGATAAATTCTTAACTCACAGTGACTATTCATTCGAAGCAAAATAATTCGTTAATTAATACCAAACCTTATCAACAGGAAAAGTGTTGGATCAATCTCCGTGAATCCTCTTTTTCTTGTCAAGTAACTCCTCTTTGGTCTCCTTATGATCCGGGTCCGGGAGAATTGCATCGGCCGGACAGACCTCTACACATTGCGGCTGATCATAAAAACCCACACATTCCGTACAGCGCCCCGGGTCAATTACAAAAATCGGGTCACCTTCGGAAATCGCCTCGTTCGGGCATTCTGCCATACAAGCGCCACAAGCAATACAATCTTCATTAATGAGCAAAGCCATAGTAATCTCCTTTCAATCTAAAAAGTTTAATGCCTTCCTCGCTTTGGTTTGGATTTCATTTTTAACAGTTATCCGGTATTTGTTTTGCTCAAGAGCAAATCTAATTTTTTCCAGAGTAATCTCATTCATACCCTTACAAAGGGTACCAGCAGGATAAAATATCTTACCGGGATTGTCTTTTTTTAACCGATACACAAAATTGTCTTCTGTGCCAACGATAAACCGGATTTTCTCAGAATGGGATACATGGCGCGACATTTGAGAAGTACTCCCAACAAAATCAGCCAGGTGCCGCACGTCAGTCGTACATTCCGGATGAACAATTACCTCTGCTTCCGGATACCTTCCCCTGAGCAATAGAATTTGTGCCGCAGTAATCTTCTCATGGACGTAGCAGTAGCCGTTCCAGAGAATTATCTCTTTATTGGTATGTTCTGCCACATGGGAACCCAGATTCCTGTCGGGCACAAAAAGAATCTGTTCGTGTGGTAAGGAATCAACCACCTCGATTGCATTTGCAGAGGTACAACAAATATCCGATTCAGCCTTTATCTCAGCCGAACTATTAACGTAGCTGACAACCGCTGCCACAGGATACTTCCACTTCAGAATTTTCAGTTGCTGAACAGTAGCCAGATCCGCCAGACCGCAACCTGCCTGTTTATCCGGAAGCAAAACGACCTTTTGCGGATTCAGAATAGCCGCCGTTTCCGCCATGAATTGAACTCCGCAAAATACTATGACATCGGCTGCCGTGCTGACTGCTTTCTTGCTTAAATCCAGAGAATCTCCCACATAATCGGCAATATCCTGCACTTCGCCGCGTTGATAGACATGCGCCAGAATCACCGCATTCTTCTGTTTTTTTAACCTCCCGATTTTCTCGATAATTTCTATATTGTTCGCGTTCAACATATTCATTCCGAATTACTCTTTGCTCAGTTTACCTCTCTCCGAAAAGCCGGGTGCCGATTCGTACAATGTTAGCCCCTTCTTCTATAGCGATGTTGTAGCTATTGCTCATACCCATCGACAGATACTTCATTTCCACATTGGGGATATTAGCGTTATTCAAATGGTCGAAAATAACTTTGGATTTTTTGAAGTAGGGTCGGGAATCTTCGGGATTGCCAAATCTGGGACCCATTGTCATTAATCCCTGAATCCGCAAATGCGTCAATGCGCTAATTTTCCGGATCAACCCCTCCACATTCTCTGGTAATACGCCGGTTTTATTGGATTCACGACCGCTGTTGATCTCGATCAAAACCGGCATTATCTTGCCCAATTCAGCACAATAACGATCAACTGCTTCGGCAACCTTTAGCGAATCAATTGTTTCAATCATATCAAAAATCTGTACCGCCCGTTTAGCCTTGTTGCTCTGCAGATGACCAATCAAATGCCATTGTACTGTAGGCCCAATATGCCGGTGCATTTGTTCGGCTTCCTGAACATAATTATATCCAATGATACGCGCGCCCGCAGATATAGCCATTTTGACTTCTTCCGGACCGCGCGTCTTGGCAGCCACTATCAGCGACACATTCTTTGGAAGCGATCTTATTATTTCGCTAACATTGTCCGTAATATTACTACAATCCATGAAGAATCCTTTATTTTTTTCGGTTAACAAACATCAGCGGAAATACGATGTCGCTAACGCAACAAGGTAGCCAGACCGCAAGAAACAAAAAGAGGAAAATTACCAGATAGGAATACCAATCCAACTTACCCCCCAGCGCCATTAAAATATGGAATAGAGAAGCCCAGGTGCTGAACAACACATGAGCGGCATGCGGAAATTTGGTGGTTGGTTTATAAAACGCAAAGGCAACTCCGGCGATCGCCAAAGGATTGACGAGCCACCACTTCTCAATAAAACCGAGATGAATCCCACGATTCGGCATACCCAATAAAAACTCTCCCAAATAGGGAATCACCGAATCGCTGAGTGTTGCAATACCCACCGATCCGAAATATCCGATAAGGCCTAGCTTCCATAAATTGCATTGCCCGCGTAGACATTTGCCACTGATGCAGTCGCATGTATGAAGTTCATAGATCGAAGCGGTTACCAGCGCGCTCAGCACCACATGGATTGGATGAAGAATATAAAAAATATTATAAGCAATATCTTTTGACAAATTTCTGATAAAGATAAAAATCAACACACCGGTTAATGCTCCCATCGCCGTAAATGGAGCGTGATTTCTCAACTCACTGATGATTTTATTAATATTCATATTAACGCCTCCTCTTACTTCCGCCTAATATTATTCTTTAAAATATCAAGGTTATTTAGAAAAAGAATAACTTTCATTTTTCTATTATTGTCCCTGAATATTCGAATGTATTGGGTTTCATTTTGATCCATCGCCCCTGATCAACGCCAATCAGCTGACCGCATTCACACTGTAAATTATCTCGATCTCGGACCGGGTAGTACTTGACAATCCTATCTTTATAACAGCGCAAAACGCGTCCCTTTCCGATCTTATTATATTTTAGAAGCTTCCTTTTGCAATAAGCGCACTTAATAGTGATCATTTTGTAAAATTTAGAACACATCCCTGATTAAGAAAATCATTGTGACTGATTAGGTCACAATATTTCCCGTGAAATTTAAAATTTGCCTTCATGATTTCTTGTTTGAGGTTATCTAAGTTGATTCGGCTGAGCTGATCTAATGGCGAGTCTTCCAATACATGCTTCGGATATACCGAAATAATTCCATTGGTTTTTAAAACACGAAAAACTTCTGAATATAATTGCACCCTTTCGTTTAGATTAAAATAGTGCAATACATCATAGACTAAAGCCACATCTATTGATTCGGCTTTGAACCCGAAAACTACTCTTTCCGATGTCTGGATAATCTTTATATTATGCAAATTTAACAATTGCGCTTTGCGTTGCAGTTCACCCAGAGCATCCTGATTCTTATCCAGGGCATAGACCAATCCATCTCTTCCGACCGCGATTGCCGCCGGGATGCTGTAATGACCAACCCGTGCCCCAAAATCCAGAATAGTCTGATTACTTTTCAAGCCGATTTTTCGCAGGAATCTAATCCCTTGCTCGGTTTCCCATTTTTGCATATCATTCTGCACTTATCAAACTTTGTCTTGTCCTAAAATAGTTGACAGGTTAATAGGTCGCATAGACACTCTCCGGGGTGCGATACCCTAGTGCCATATGCGGCCGATTTTGATTATAGGTTTGCACTGATTCTTTGACTAGTATCCG
>Ga0265293_10008951_pt1 | contig 14583 bp, 14 predicted proteins | sample Munlanlewell138R_FD_192505 | JGI IMG/M metagenome (GOLD analysis project Ga0265293, IMG submission 192505) | Leachate microbial communities from a municipal landfill in Southern Ontario, Canada - Leachate well 138R | ecosystem: Engineered > Solid waste > Landfill > Unclassified | place: Canada...
CCCGGTTATGTGTACTATTCTCATCCTAATCTCGATTTTCATTTCTGTCAATACTAGGGTTTGCGAAAGAAGGGGATCCCATGTTTCACACCTCAGTCAACGGCTATGATCTTGTGTTTAAGACGGATCCTAAGTTGTTTTCTCCCCACTCCGTGGATGCCGGAACTATGGCAATGCTCTCGGTTGTAGAGTTCTCCGCAGGTCAGCGCGTCCTTGATCTCGGTTGTGGCTATGGAGTTGTGGGCATTGCTGCAGCTAAGGCGGTGGGGGATCACAATGTGGTGATGGTAGATCGAGATCCCCTTGCGGTTCAATATGCGAGGATCAATGCCAGGCTTAACGATGTATGCAAGACACGAATCTATGAAAGCGATGGTTTTGCAGACTTTGCTGAAACAGGCTTTGACCTCATTCTCTCCAATCCGCCATACCATGTTGACTTTTCGATTCCCAAAGGTTTTATCGAAAAGGGATTCAATAGACTTGTGGTCGGCGGAAAAATGTACATGGTAACCAAGAGACATAAATGGTACAGAAACAAGCTCGTAGCCATTTTCGGTGGGGTACAAGTCCGAGAAATTGACGGATATTACATCTTTATGGCGGAGAAAAGAAGCACCCAGTATGCTAAGAAGTGAGGAGTACGTTTAGCGAGGAGTGGTGGCAACATGGAAATCCTAGTTGTTCGTCATGGGCAGTCCCAAGCTGATTTGGAAGACAGACATGAAGGCCGGGCGGATTTCCCCTTAACAAGGCTTGGTGAACAGCAAGCATCCCTAGCTGCAGAATGGATCGCGAAGAATCATCCGCCCGATTTAGTGATTTCCAGTACACTAAAGCGTGCACAACGTACCGCCGAGATGATTGCCAAGGAATCGGAAGTACCACTTCTACTCGATTCTAATCTCATGGAGTGGAACAACGGCCTTCTGGCTGGCCTTCTCCGAGCAGAAGCGGCTTCGCGCTTTCCTCTGCCCAAGGGAGGAAGAAAACCTCACGACACGTTTGCCGAAACCGAATCCCTTATTGATTTTCGGGCGAGAGCTGAGACGTTCTGGTCCAAGTTCAACCACGAATACGTGTTCTCAGGTCAATATCAAAGAATAGCGTTGGTCTCTCATGGAGGCATGATCAACATGTTGTTCCACTGTTTCTTATCCTTGCCCGTGATCAGTGATGTAATCTTTGGCACGGGTGATACAGGGATCCATCTCTGGAAGATTACTCCAAATGGGCGAAACGTTGTTTTTACTAATGTCCAAGAACACTTAGCAACTATGAAATAGGAGGCGTTTCGATGTACTCAGCAGGAAAGGAATTTATGGAGAAAACGAAATACCAGTATCTCGGTGAGTCGGATCAGGACAAAGGTCTGCCACAACCGCCGCTGGAACTTGACTGCCCTGAAGCTTCAACGTTCATTGATTTGCCCAGTATCGAGCAAATTAAAGTCAAAGAGCTGGATCTGAGCGTGGCCATGGAACAGCGCAAAACAGTCAGAAAGTACAGCTCGCTGCCCCTGTCCATTGAAGAGTTGGCTTACTTGCTCTGGTATACCCAAGGTGTCAAGACGGTGAGCCCCAGACCGGCAACCTTACGGACAGTGCCATCGGCTGGTGCGCGGCACGCTTTTGAGACCTATCTCTTGATTAACCGCGTTGAAGGACTTAAGCCGGGCATATATAAGTATATTGCCCTAGAACACAAACTTGTTCCTGTCAACCTGGCGCCTGATGTTGGTCAAAACGTCACGCGCAGCGCGAACAACCAGATCTTTATCGACAAAAGTGCAGTCACTTTTATCTGGACCGCCGTCATCTACAGAATGAAATGGAGATACGGAGAACGGGGTTATCGTTACATTCATCTTGATGCCGGTCATGTCTGTCAAAACCTATATCTTGCGGCCCAGACTATCGAGAGTGGCGTGTGTGCTGTCGCGGCCTTCGATGACGATGAACTTAACGCTTTATTGGAATTGGATGGCCAAGAACAGTTTGTGGTGTACTTAGCCTCAGTGGGCAAGATTTAGGACGGAGGTGCCCTTTGCACGACGACTTTCGCCTCGAACAAAAATGGCTCGATCGAGTCTACAAAGAGATTGATGAACAACTGGAAGAGCAGACGAAGCACACCAGAGACTACCGAGGGCAGATGCACGACATCCGCATGTCCCTTTGGGATGATCACGGCATCAGTGGTGCTAGTGCCAACAGAATGATGGATGTAGCCCAACAGATTACAGAACTGCGACACAGTGCGTCACTGTTCGGAATTCAACACGATCTCCTCAAGCGTCTTCAAGCGGCTGAAAAGGCTCCATATTTCGGTCGGATCGACTTTCATGAGGAAGACCTGCCCAAGAAGGAAAAGTTGTATATAGGGATCCGATCCTTGATCGATCAGGAAAGTAACTTGCCTCTCGTCTATGATTGGCGCGCCCCCGTGTCGAGCATGTTCTACGACTATGGTTTAGGGGAAGCCAGTTACGAAGGTCCGGGGGGCGTTTATCGCGGAGAGATTTCGCTGAAGAGGCAATATCGCATTAAGGACCGCAAGCTCGTCTATATGTTCGATAATGATCTGACGATAGATGATGAGATACTACAGCAAGTCTTGGGGCAACATGCAAGCGAAAGGATGCGCACGATTGTTAACACGATTCAACGTGAGCAAAACCTGGCGATTCGTAATGACCGTGATGATCTCTTGTTGGTGGAGGGACCTGCGGGTAGCGGAAAAACCTCAGTAGCCTTGCATCGAGTAGCATATCTTCTCTATCGATACAGGGATAGTATTCGTTCTCAAAACATAGTCATCTTTTCACCGAACCGCATTTTCAGTGACTACATCTCCCATGTCCTACCCGAGCTGGGTGAAGAGAATGTTTTCCAGACAACGTTCCAGGACTTTGCCGAACCCTTCTTGGGCTGGGACTGGGACGTGGAAACCCAATTGTCGTATTTAGAGAGTGTGTTGCAGAAGCAAGGGACGGAACGGGAGACACACTTGGAAAGTATGGCTTTTAAGTCTTCACCGCAGTTTCAAAGGATTTTGGACAATCTCGTTGCGTTCATCCTGCGTGAAACGTGCACATTCTTTGACGTGCGAGTAGGTAGAGAACTCATCATTTCAGCCCGGGAACAGGAGACTCTTTTTCTCGAAAACTACAGTTACCTCCCTGCTCAAAAGCGCCTGAGTAAGATCCATCAACGTATCATGTTCCTTCTGCGGCCCATTCGAAAGAAACGCATGAAATCCGTGCTCAAGGCTATGGGTCCCGTGTCTGGTCTCGAAGGTGAGTCTTGGTGGAGTAAGGCGCGTGCAGCAGTGACGCAGGTCAAAGCAGAGTATGATCCTGTCATGCTAGAACTTAACAACCGGCTCCGAATTGACACCATTGCGTGGTACAAGAGACTATGGAGCGATCCAGAACTGTGGAAGTTGGTCGCGGGTGGCCACGAGAGGCCCGAACACTGTGACACGAGTCTGGCCACCATTGAAGCTAACACCATATCTTTTGAAGATACCATACCCTTGTGTTATCTGAAGGGAGAACTCGAAGGATATCCCATTAAGCGACCGATTCAACATGTCGTAGTAGATGAGGTGCAGGATTACAGCCCGCTTCATTTGCATATCCTCAGAAAGACATTTCCTCGGGCCAGGTTTACGTTCGTAGGGGACGTGTTTCAATCGCTAAATCCTTACGTTTGGCAGGTTGACGGGGACCTTCAAGACGTGTTTACAGACATGGGTATGACGACCGTCAGACTGAACAAAAGTTATCGCTCCACCGAAGAAATCTTCCACTTTTGCAGTGGACTCCTTGGCGGAAGAGTGCAAGCCGAGACTGTGTTGCGTCACGGTGCAAAACCATCGGTCTATTGTGTGCCCCACGGTAGCCAGGTTTCCCATCTAGCGAACCTGATCCGATCGCATGAACAAGAAGGGTTTGAGACCATAGCAATCGTCTGTGAGACTGTGCAAGAATGTCAACGGATCTTTGGTGGGCTAAAAAGGCATGAGCCAGATCTCAACCCGTCTCTCTTAGTTCACGAGAAGGACACGTTCAAGTCTGGCGTGCTGGTTGTTCCGGTATTCCTAGCCAAAGGTTTAGAGTTTGATGCAGTCATCGTCCCGGAGGCCAATGCTGAGAGGTACGGTGAGGAGTACCAACGTCGGTTACTTTATGTGGCGTGCAGTAGGGCACTCCATAGCCTGAGTCTGGTATACGCCGATACAGACGAACTCTCTCCTTTTGTCCGGCAGCTCCCAAATGAGTTGTACATCCTTGAATAGTTGCCTACACCCTGTTATAATAGAATAGAAGAGAATAATGGAGAACATGGAGGAAAGCGATGTTCAGCTAATCAATGTGGCTAAGTAAGAGACCTATGAACAAGACCTCAAGTGAGGTCCGTTTTTGGTCGCCATATTGAGCAGATATTCGCTACAACCCGTCATTGTGATTCTATGCCTTTCTGTCCATGTTTTTTAACTTGGACCGGATTGTGATTTGTCTGCTCATCATTGGGCAGACTTTTGCTTTTGTGGCGACCTCTGGGGAGGTATGCAAATGTTGATTCTAAAGAATGTGAACTTGACATTGACCAGAGATCTTCGAGTACTTCTCGAGGACTTTAGTTTCTCGCTTCAATCTGATATGAAGGTGGCTTTAATTGGCGAAGAGGGAAATGGGAAATCAACACTTCTTAAGCTCATAGCCGAACCTGAGACACTGAAAGACTACATGGAGATCGAAGGCGAAATTATAACAAGCGGCGAAGTTCTGGGTTATCTTCCACAGGTGCCATCTGAAAGGGCTTTGCGGCAGACAACATTGGACTTTTTTGAGGAACGATGTGACCATGACAACTTCGATTACGCTCATTTCTACGCGTTGTTGAGGGAGATAGGGTTTCCGGAAGACCGGATTTCCTCAACGATCGCGTTAGGAGACTTGTCCGGCGGCGAAAAGATCAAGTTCCAGTTGTTATGTGAAATGACCAAGAAACCGACTCTGTTATTGTTAGATGAACCGAGCAATGATCTAGATGTGGAGTCCGTACGCTGGCTTGAGCAATTCATCCTCAACTCGAGAATCCCCATCATGTTTGTGTCCCACGATGAAATGCTCCTGGAGCGCTGTGCGAACACCATCATTCATCTCGAACAGCTCATGCGTAAACGAAAACCGCAGCATACGATAGCGCGTCTGAGCTATGCAGAATATGTGGAGAGGCGAGATGAGAACATTTCGAGGCAAACCCAGTTGGCCAAGAAAGAGAGAGAAGAGTTTGATCAGAAGATGGAAAGGTATCGCCAGATATACCAGCGAGTGCATCATGAACAGAAAAAGGTATCTAGACAGGACCCCTCAGCAGCTAAGAACCTCAAGGACAAAATGCGTTCGGTTAAGTCGATGGGGAAGCGTTTTGAGAAGGAAAGAGAAAACTTGACGAAGCGACCTGATTTTGAAGAAAGCATCGGCGTGCGTTTTGATGAGGGTGTATCCATCCCACAAGGGAAAGTAATTCTTGATCTTCATCTAGAGACGCTTAGTATAGCGGATCGCGTTTTGAGCCGTGACGTGCACTTGAGTATTACCGGGCCCACAAAGGTCTGCATCATAGGTAGCAATGGAGTGGGAAAGACGACTCTGCTTCGTCATGCGCTCGTAGCACTTAGGGATAGGGGAGTGAAGTACGGTTACATGCCCCAGGACTACTCCGAGATGATGGACCCTGAGCAAAACGCGATCCAGTTCCTAACGGTAACAGGGACCAAAGAAGAACACACGAAGGTCAGGACCTACCTTGGCAGTATGAACTTCACGGCCGAGGAGATGCATCATCCCATCAACGATCTCTCTGGAGGGCAGAGGGCAAAACTGTATTTCTCTAAGATGATCCTGGAAAAAGCAGAAGTGTTGGTTATGGACGAGCCGACGCGCAACCTTTCTCCCCTCTCGGGGCCAGAGATCCGTGCAGCTCTCAAAGAATTTGGGGGGTGTATTGTCGCTGTATCTCATGACCGCAAGTTCATCACCGAGGTCTTTGACAGGACATTGCTCTTAAGTCGCGATGGGCTGAGAGAGGTGAGTGTGGCCCAGTGGGATGAGGCCTAGTAGAATAGGATATTTCGCTCGTAAAACGTCGATAATAAGTGCACATGTCTAGTATGGGAGGGTTTCTCCTGATTACGGAAAGTCTAGTGAGCCTCGAGTCTGTCCGAGCGAGAATTGATCAAGTACTTCAAGCAAGTGGAAAGGCCAAGGAGGTGCTTGATTATGTTGCTTCCACCCGAGGAAAGGGACTACGTCCTTCACTCGTCTTGCTCATCTTTGACCTGTGCGGCGGTACGAAGGTGGCTGAAGCCATAGAATGCGCTACTGGGGTGGAGCTGGTTCACATGGCTTCGCTCATCCACGATGATGTAATTGACAATAGCGATCTGCGTCGAGGGCTTGCCACTGTCCATCGTAGGTTCGGGACCCAAACAGCTGTACTGGCAGGCGATCACCTCTTTGCATCAGCGTTCCACCTCTTTGCTCTGAGCTCCGATCGCCGAGTCTCTCAAGTGATGACGAAGGTGATTCAGGACATGTGCACGGGCGAGATTAATCAGTTGTTGTCTCCTGTTGCCACAGAAGACGATTACTTCAACTATATCCATAAGAAGACAGCCTGCCTGATTGGAGGCTGTTGTCGTCTTGGAGCTATCCTCGCGGAGAGAAGCGCCGTGGAAGAAGCTCGTTTTCAGACCTTTGGAGAAAACATAGGACTCGCCTTTCAGCTCACCGATGATGTTCTAGACTATCGTGGTGAGGATTCCGTAATGGGGAAGACAAGTGGCAAGGACTTCGATGAGAAACTATGGACATTACCTATCATTCGCGCCTACGACAAGCGCCTGATTGGGAAGGACTGGCATACATCAGACTTCACGGAGATTCGATCCTTACTGGAAACCCATGGTATCCTAGACGAGGTGTGGCAGCTGGCGGCAGCCTATGTACAGAGAGCAATCGGGGCACTCGAGCAATGCCCAGAGTCTACCCCGAAGCGAGAACTAACACGTCTTGTGGAGCACATTGTCGAGCGGTCTTCCTAACTAGATGACGTTGAGACCACGCAGTCCCCTACAAAGGTCTAGTAACAGTAGATTTGATCTGTCGCACGCCATCCGGCGAATAATGTTCTGTTGCCCCTGCATAGCAACCTTGGGATCGGAACCGTAGAGCGCAATCAGCCCATCAACAACAAGGCGATGAAAGGTGTTTTCCGGTAGCCTACTAGCATGACGCTTGCTTTCTCTGGCAAACGTACAGAGTGAACATTCTCGCGCTTTTACTGTTGGATAGTATGTGATAAAATTGAGATCACCGTTATCCGCGTCCTCAGTCAAATCGATGAGGTAGTCCAATAAGATGTGCAAACCTTGAATCCACGGGAAGTAGGCCTGCATAATCTGCTCCCCGTCAGGGGTCGAAGCTGCATATGCAAGGGCAAAGAAGAAAAAAATGCCTAGAGTCGATCCACAGGCTGCAGACCATTCATTCCACGCCAGAGTGCTGTCGGTGCTTCTTTCGACCCACTCTCGCAATAGATGTTCGCCTCCCTCCACGTGCTTGAGCACCTGCAATTCACAGTATCTTTCGGCCAAGCGAAGTACATAGGGTTGACTCCTAGGGTAGTATGGGATGCGGCGGAGCAAATCCTGACAGGTTGCGACGAGCCCAGATAGGTAGATCTCCTCACCATGAGGGTATAGTGCATAATAATCATGAAGAGGTGCCCCGGGGGTGAGGGCATGGGTAATGCTAGTGTGCAAGAGGCGAAAAGCGTCTGGATCGGTCACATGCAGTCGATCGCAGAGGTTGTCAAGATAATCGCTGATGGTCTGAAAGGCGACAATGAGGCGGATCATGGCCTGGGTGTCTGCGTCTGGGTAATGAGCATAAATCGAGCCACCAATACAGTGAAAGGCCTTGTGTTCAATGCTGGACAGAGCCTGGGTACGCAAAGGATCCGGAAGCTGAGCCGCAAGGTTGACCCACACACGTAGCTCTTTGCGAACAGTCGGGATGCTTGCCAGAAATCTGTAGAGGTAGAAAAGTGATGAGGGCTTCATAGTATTCTCCTTCTCATCATAGCCTGCCCATTTCCTAGCTCTACAACAAAAAATCCAGACATCGCTGTCTGGACTCGTTCATTCAGTTAGTGGCAGGGGAGACAGGAATCGAACCCGCAACACCCGGTTTTGGAGACCGGTGCTCTACCAATTGAGCTACTCCCCTGCGAACATCTATAATAATAGCACAGGAACTGGCCTGTCGTCAACCAGTTTTGGGGAGGATTTCCCTCCCACCTGTCTAAGTAATCCAATTGGAAGACATAATAAAGGAGTGGGATATTTGTCTAGAGAAATTTTAGGAAAAGTACCTGTTGGTATCTCCAACCGGCATATTCATCTATCGAAACAGGATTTGGAAACACTGTTTGGAGCTGGTTATGAACTGACAGTTAGAAACGATCTATCACAGACAGGCCAGTTTGCGGCTGAAGAAACAGTCACAATTGAAGGCCCCAAGTCGTCCATGAGCAATGTACGCATTCTAGGACCGACGCGCAAAGAAACGCAGATCGAGATCTCGCGCACCGATTCCTTTGCACTGGGCGTAAAACCTCCTGTGCGTGACTCGGGCTTTCTTGATGAGTCACCAGGAATTACTTTGATTGGGCCAAAAGGCAAAGTTGTCCTGGATAAAGGGGTCATCATGGCTCAACGCCACATTCATATGACCGAAGCGGACGCCGAGTCCTTTAGAGTGAAAGACAAAGACTTAGTCTCCGTACGGGTCGGAGGGGAACGCGGTGTAACGTTTGACAACGTACTCGTTAGGGTTAGGAATGACTTTGTTCTTGAAATGCACATTGACACAGATGAGGCCAACGCGGCGCTTTTGGGCAATGGCCAAATGGTTGAAGTGTTTCGCGAGTTGAACTAAAGAGGTGGCATATATGGATCTACAAAAAATCGCGAATGTGGTGAGGGGACTATCCGCTGATGCCGTACAAAAGGCCAACTCAGGGCATCCAGGGGCACCTCTAGGACTCGCAGACATCGGTACGGTACTCTATTTTGATTTCTTGAAACACAACCCGGCAAATCCGAGCTGGCCCAACCGAGATCGTTTCATCTTATCGGGTGGACATGGTTCAATGTTGCTATACTCACTCTTGCATCTGTCGGGCTACCAGGTTTCCATGGAGGACCTGAAGCAGTTTAGACAGCTTGGTTCTAAGACTCCAGGACATCCTGAGTATGGAGATACAGACGGAGTAGAGACAACCACTGGTCCCCTGGGACAGGGAGTGGCTAATGCGGTTGGCATGGCGATCGGAGAGAAGCTTGCGTCAACTCGCTTTAACCGACCAGGTTTGGAGATCGTAAATCACTATACGTACGTCCTAGCTGGTGATGGCGACCTGATGGAAGGCGTTAGCGCAGAGGCTTCATCGCTTGCCGGCCACCTCAAACTCGGAAAACTGATTCTTGTTTATGACTCGAACCAGATCACCATCGAAGGATCAACGGACCTTGCCTTTAGTGAGTCGGTGAGGGGACGCTATGAAGCCTACGGCTGGCAAGTATTAGAAGTCGATGGGCATGACATTTCGGCGTTCCAACGAACCTTGGTGGAAGCGCAGCAGGAGACAACGAAGCCCACCCTGATCATCGCTCACACACAGATCGCCAAAGGAGCACCGACGAAAGTGGGCACCGCCGCTTCTCATGGTGCACCACTCGGAGCCGACGAAGTGGCCGGTCTGAAGAATGCTCTCGGCTTGCCGAGCGACAAGGACTTCTATGTCCCAGATGATCTGAAAAATCTTCCGGAACTGATGACACAAAAGGGCCGGGGATTCGAAGCGGAGTGGAATCAACTCTTTGACCAATGGGCCAAAGAAAATCCCCAGCTTGCGGAGGAGTGGCACAATTGGCTTGACGGTACGCTACCGAATCTGGACGAGATTCTCGAGCTTTTCCCTCCAGAGTCTACTATGGCGACGAGGGTAGCGAGCGGTCAGACGCTCAATGCCATTGCACGTAAAGTATCAAACTTAGTAGGTGGCTCTGCAGACCTAGCACCGTCGAACAACAGTTTCCTCCACGGAGAGGGCATTGTGACGGCGGAAGATTTCTCAGGACGCAACTTCAGTTTTGGCGTTAGAGAACATGGAATGGGTGGCATCCTTAATGGATTAGCCCTCTATGGTCCCTATCGAGTGTTTGGCGCTACATTCCTGGTGTTCTCGGATTACATGCGCCCGAGCATTAGGCTGGCAGCGTTAATGAAACTCCCGGTCATATACATTTTTACGCATGATTCAGCCTATGTCGGTGAAGACGGACCAACACATCAACCCATCGAGCAAACAGAATCACTCAGACTCATCCCTAACTTACATGTATACCGTCCTGCTGATGCAGAAGAGACAGCATGGAGCTGGGTTGAGGCGATGAAACGAAAGAACGGTCCGAGTGCACTTGTTCTGACACGTCAGAACCTCCCCATGCTGGCTAAGCCGAAAGGATGGGATTTCACTCGGGGCGGATACGTTTTGCGTGAGGAACAAGAGGACCTAGCGTTGGTCTTGGTAGCTTCGGGTAGCGAAGTCAGTCTCGCTGTCAACGTAGCTGAGAAGATCGAGGAGAAAGACTTTGGCGTGCGAGTAGTGTCTGTTCCAAGTCGTGAAATCTACCTCAGCCAAGATCCTATCTATCGCAAGAAGGTTATTCCCGAGAACGTACCAACGATGGCCATCGAGTTGGGTGTGGGAATAGGATGGCATGCCATTAATCCAGCTGGGCGTGTCTATGTCTACGACCTCAATCGCTTTGGCGCGAGTGGTCCTGGGGCCGAAGTGGCGGAACACTTGGGATTCACAGTCGATGCCATTGAGAAGTACATCAAGAACACAATAAGAAAATAGATTTGCATGAGGGAAGAAGGGTATAGGTTGTGTCTATACCCTTCTTCTGCTCTCAAGAGCGCATAAAGGAAACGTGTTGATCCATGGTCATGGATCAACACGTCCTGAAGACTTGGGCGTCTAGTAATCCCTTGGATGTTGTCCGACCCCAGAAGGGTATTGATAGGAACCAGTACCTTGGCTCGGGAACTGGCTCTGGTAACCCGAGAACTTCTGATAATGGTCGGCAATGTGGCTGGGCTGTTCGGGATGAAGTGAGTACCAGCCCTTTTCGAACATGAGATTGAATACGTCCCGGCAGGCGTGGTGGGTCTCATTGAGGATATGGAGAACATCATTGTAGAGATCCTGGTGACTTGTCTCGCGGACGAAAACGTTAAAGCCGTCGGTGAGCCACTTTTCTGTGGCTAGCATGTCATTGAGGCGATCCCTGTCATTAAACTCTGTTCCCTTTGCGAAGTGCGTCGACGGGTTCTTTATGGTTGGGCTCGAGGAGCCACCATAGCGTTGCTGCTGGTAGCCTCCATAGGAGCTGCGGTTGTTATTCATGCTCTTCCTCCTTACTAGTTGTGAAAGTGCGGCATCTGGTTATCGTAATTTTGCTGGTTTGTGGATAGATGGTTCAACAGTGTGTTGTAATGCCGCTGATGCAACTGGCAGAGCTGCTCTATTTGTTGCTTTACTTGTTGATCAGAACACTGCGAGGCAAAGCTATGGGCTTTTTTTGCAGCCAACAGCTCCCAAGAGAGAGCGTCTGTGAGATAGGCATCATCTTTCGTAGACAAAACTGGTGGAGGCTGGCTCATTCTCGTTTGCTGTTGTGAGTAGGGATTTTGGTTGTGGTACATTATGAACCTCCTTTAGAAGATTTTTCGCTATTAGACTACCCTTATTTGCGACAATTAAACGTCAACAAAAAATATGCTTTGGGTAGAAGGAAAATCCTGAGACTTAGAGAATATAAACTAAGTCCGCGACTAATAAATAGGAAGAACCATGAGTGGTGAAGCTAAACTGAGGAGGTAGTAAATCATGAGTGAGTTAATTGACAACCGGAAACACCGGCAGGAGAAACTGAAGGGAATCATCCGTGATCTTCACGCGGGGGCAGACAGCGAGGACATCAAGGCAAGGTTTAGCGATCTGCTAGACCAAGTGGGAGCCACCGAAATCGCCGATATTGAACAGAGCCTCATTAATGAGGGGTTGCCCGTTGAAGAGGTGCAAAGACTGTGTGATGTCCATGTAGCAGTCTTTAAGGAGTCACTCGACAAGCAGAAGGACGCTGTAGAGGCAAAGGCAGCGCAGATGGATAACGAAGTGTCTACAGCTCTTAGTCCGTTGCATGAGGAGAACAAAGTCATTACCCAGTTGGTTTCTGACATTAAGGAGATCCTGACAAAGATCAGTGAAGCGGATGGAGGCTCCAATATCGAGTCGTTACTGAACGAATGGGAAGAGAAACACAAGCAGTTACTTACTGTTGACCAGCATTACTCCAAAAAAGAAAATATCCTCTTTCCCTATTTGGAGCGTTATGGTATCAGTGGACCACCATCTGTGATGTGGGGAACACATGACGAAATTCGCGCTGCGCTAAAGGATGTTTCTAAGGTTCTTGAACATGTGGATCCGAAAATCGCATCGCCGCAACTATCGGTGGAAATCGGCAATATTGTTTTACCCGTCCTAAATTCTGTTTCAGAAATGATCTATAAAGAAGAGAACATTCTATTCCCCATGTGCCGAGAGACCTTTACCAAAGACGAATGGAAAGAGATTGCGGCGCAATTCAAAGATCCTATGGCAACAGTTTATAAGAAAAAGGATGGCATGGCTACGGCTGCCCTATCTGGATTAGGACTACCAGGCATCGACCTCGACGTTGGAGTCTTGACGCCTGAGCAGATCAACCTTGTATTAACGCATCTGCCCATCGACATAACATTCGTGAACGAGAAAGACGAAGTCGCCTACTTCTCATTGGGACCCGAGCGCTTCTTTGAACGCACGAGAGCTGTCATTGGTCGAAAAGTACAGTTCTGCCATCCTCCGGCCAGCATGGGTGTTGTGGAGCAAATACTAGCTGACTTCAAGAGCGGTCGGAAGGATCATGCTGACTTCTGGATCAATGCCAAAGGTACCATGCTCTACATCCGTTACTTTGCCGTGCGTGACAAGAATGGTACCTACAGAGGAACTCTCGAGGTAACGCAAGACATCACACAGATCCAAAAGCTCACGGGTGAGAAAAGGATCTATGACTATGAAGAGTAAGTGAGTCCATGGAGTCTCTCCTTGGTCCTGAAGATTGGACCAGGAGGGATTTTCCTTCTTAGAGCGAAAGCATAAAAAAGGAATCACCGAGGAAGCATTAGGAAGGATGAATACATATCCCTGAACGACTGATTTTTTGTGACGTGGAAACAACCGGTCTAGACGGAGATCGTGATCGTATTATTGAGGTCTTTCTACTCTCGTTGAGTAAGAAGGGGGACGTTGCAGAGTATGAGACTTTGATCAATCCAGAGCGTCCAATTCCTGCTAAAATAACGGAGATAACTGGCTTGACCGATAGTGATTTGGCAAACGCACCAACCGAAAAAGAGGTAGCAGAAGCGATCCGGGAGTTCGTGGGATTTGGCACGCCGGTCGCCCACAACCTCCCATTTGATTTGCGATTCTTGAATGCCATGTTTCGACGAAACAATCTTGTAGAGGTAAGCCGAGCAGGCATAGATACTCTTGCCATTAGCAGAGCACTATTTCCCAAGTTGTGCATTTATCCTGAAGGGGGAGGTAGTCACCGTTTAAGCAATCTTATGTATCACTTCGGACTCGAGAACTCTTATGCTAATGCTCATCGCGCGCGCGACGATGTAATGCTCCTTATTGAAGTCTTCCGGCATTTGCAGGAGTATTCTTTTGGTCAGGCTCAAATGCGTTTTCCTGAACCCATGACGCACGGTTGTCCCACTTGTGGCTCCGCGATGTACTTGACTAGGACAGACGGTCAGAGTGTACTAACATGCCAAAAACAACCTTCGTGCACAGTAAAATTAGTTGTCTAGGTGTTGACATATACCCCCGGGGGGTATATAATTTACTTGAGAATGAAGTTCAAAGGAGGCTGTTCAAATGCCAATGACAGTGACAGATCAAAGCTTCAAAAGTGATATTTTGGACTACAAAGGTGTATCATTCGTAGATTTCTGGGCTGCTTGGTGTGGTCCATGCCGCATGTTAGCGCCCGCCATTGAGGCCTTGGCCAAGGACTACGAGGGTAAGGCACAGGTAGCTAAGCTTGATGTTGATGCTAATCAGCAATCCGCTGCCAACTATGGAATCCTGAGCATCCCAACCATGATCATCTTCAAGGACGGTCAAGAAGTGGATCGCCTAGTCGGCGTGATGCCCAAGGAAGTCATCGCCCAAAGGCTCGACAAGTGGATTGCTGTCAATAGTCTGTGAAAATGTCACCAAAATGGTTCAGTTTTATTCTGTGAAAATGTCACCTTGGTGTTTTTTTGGCGGGGTGTTACCCCGCCAAGTTAAGATTGATAAAAAGAGCCTACCGCGG
>Ga0265293_10008952_pt1 | contig 14581 bp, 13 predicted proteins | sample Munlanlewell138R_FD_192505 | JGI IMG/M metagenome (GOLD analysis project Ga0265293, IMG submission 192505) | Leachate microbial communities from a municipal landfill in Southern Ontario, Canada - Leachate well 138R | ecosystem: Engineered > Solid waste > Landfill > Unclassified | place: Canada...
TTGCAGGTAATAGGGGTTGACAAGGGTTTTGATTTTGGATGTTTTTTTTGATAGTGTCGTAAAATAGGGGTTTTGTTGTGGTTTGGTTTTTTGTTTGGGGTTGGTGGGGCTTTTATGTTGACTACAGGTACCACACCAGATACTATTATCGGTACGGCTAACAATGACCTAATCACAGGTACAACTGCACAATTGTCTGTAGATGACAGAATCATGGATTCTTCAACTTCTGATAATGATACATTTAACTTAACAGCAACTACTGACCCAGTAGCTATGGATGTAACAAATATTGAAAATATCAATATTGATTGGGATGCATTTGGAACTCCAGATATCGATTTAGCAAATGTTATTGGTGCAACAGTTTCATTAGCATCAGATAAATCAGGTTATTTAGGGCATGCTAACTTTATAAATGTTGATAGAAACAATGTTACTGTAGGTGACGGTGTTGTTGGTACGGTTACAGTTGCTGGAACAGTTGATTCAACAATCAATGGTGGAAGTGCTAAAACTTTAACAATTACAGGTGCAGACAGAGATTTAACTGTTAATGCTAACAATAGTGAAACAGTAACAATTGCTGTTGCAAATGATGTTGATAACTTAACAGTTTCTGCTACAAATGCAACTGCACTTACTGTAGATGCAAACAGAGCTGCTGATGTAACTGTTGGTAAAAATGCTGACTTAACTATGACTGGAACAGCTGATTATACAATTCAATCAACTGCTGATGTTCAACTTGATGTTGCTGCTGGTGCTGCATTTGATACACTTACAATAGCTGGTGACAACGCTGTTACATTAAGCTTTGCAAATGCTGCTGACATTGCAGGTCAAACAATCACTAATGCAGGTGTAATTAGAATAGAAGATGAATTAGCTGCTACTGTAGATTATACAGATATTGAAGCTACTTCAATTGTTTTAGAGGCTCTTCAAACTGCAAATGCTACAGAAATAACTACTGTTAACGGTGCAAACTTTGTTTTAGAACTAGGAAATGGTGCAGCTGATACAGTTACTTTCGCTGTTACAACTGCTGATGATTCAAGTGCTGATGAGATTACTGTTGAGCTTCAAGATGATACAGCTGCTGCTTTAGACTTCAATGAAGCTGCTGATGAAGATTTTGAAACTGTAAACATCATCGCTAATGCTACTGTGAGTGCGACTGCTGTTGATTTAACTATTGCTTCTATTTTAGCTGGCACAAATAAAGTTGTACTATCAGCTGCAGAAAATGATGTAACAGTAACTGTTGCAACAGCAGGTGAAGTTGATGCTTCTGAAGTAACTGGTAATTTTGTTATAACACAAAACAACACTGATACAGATATGTTAATCATCGGTGGTAAAGCTAAAAATACTGTTGATTTTGATGGTGCTGTTACTGCAGAATCAACATTCGTTGGTAACGCGACAAGCGATGCAATTGATAATATTACATTTGATACAACTACAGGTGATGCTGTAGCTATGGTTTATGGTGGAAACAACATTGTTGACGCTGCTGCTATAACTGATGGTCAATTGACTGTAGTTGCTGGTTCTGGTAACGATACTGTTACTGCAACGGGTACTTCATTAAACGATGGTACACTTTCTCTTCAATTAGGTGATGGTAACAACAGTGTAACATTCGATATGGATGCAGCTAGAACTGGTGCGACTGTAAATATTACAACAGGTACAGGAAACGATTCACTTGAAATCACTGCTGCTACAAAAGCAGGAGATGACATTACTATTGATTTAGGTACAGGTACAAATACATTAACAATTACAAGTGTTGATTTAAGTCTTGGTACTCAAGCAATTTCAGGTGTTGATGTTATTGCTATCGGTTCTTCTGATACTTTTGCAGTAGTTAATGCTACATTACTTGATGGTTCATCAATTACATTAACTGGTGATTCTACTACTACAGATCATTTAGCTGTAGCTATTACAGGTTCTGATACAACTGTTGATTTTAGTGGAATGACTATTGATAATACTATCGATAAAGCAATCGGTGGTTTAGAAATCACTGCTAAAGCTGGTGTTGCAAATAACATTACTGCTACACATGGTGATGATAATATCATTGGTAATACAGGAGTTGATACAATCAATTTCGCTGCAACTGCTGCATTAAATGGTGAAGATACTATTACTACATTTACTGCTGGAACAGATAAATTGAACATCAGCGCATTTGCTTCTGTTACTGAAGCTACAACAGTTACAGGAAATATTACTGCTACTGCTGGTAATGTGTATTTCTTCTCAGCTGACATTACAGCTGGAGGTGGTGATGTTGCTGTTGCTGCTAATGTCGCTACTGCTCTTAATGCTGCTGCAGTATGGGCTGATACTACTGTAACTTCTTATATTGTTATTGTAGATACAGATGCTGCTGCTGATGGAGCTGGGACAGGTTCAGCAATCTACTCATGGACTGATGCTGGTTCTAATGAAGTTGCAGCTGCGGAATTAACATTGATGGGTACAGTTGATGCTGTACTTACAACTGCTGATTTAGTATTTGCATAATCGCAATAAAACACTCTAACCCCTCAAAAGGTTATAAGCCTCACCCCTCAAAAGGTGGGGCTTTTTTATTTCTACTTCTCTCCCTTTTTGCTACAACCCGTAACACTTCTAAAAATTCCTAAATTTCTTTTATCCTTAATATCCACTTAAAAGTCGGCAATCTGGTGGGCAATTATCTTTCATCTATCTAAATCTTTTACAAGACTCTCTAAACTACCTATTTATCTACATTTCTCTCATTTGCATACCGTCCCAAAATCTCCTTTAGGATTACAATACTATTTATTGTGTCATTAACACTCCATTTGGTCGGCAATTGGTCGGCAGAGCCTACTTGACAAGGTTTTTAAAAAAGGGGTGTCAGGCACCATTTTATGCAAAAACTTAATTAAATATTAATCTAATAAACACTACAATATCTTATGGCAAGAAAAGAACGATACCAAGAAGCTGGACACTATCATATTATAAATCGTGGGGTAGAACAGCGAGCTATCTATCTTGAACCAGAAGACTATGAGTTTTTTTTAGATTTATTACTCATACTTACCAAAGATTATCAAATTATCATACATACATTTTGTCTTATGACAAACCACTATCATCTTCTTTTAGAAACCAAAACCTCAAATCTGTCAAAAGCTATACAATTTGTAAATGACAAATACTCAAAATATTTTAATAAAAAATACAAAAGAAGCGGTCACCTATGGCAGGGCAGATACAAATCTTATCCTATGTTTGATGATGCACATTTTTGGATAGTAGCAAAATATATAGAAAGTAATCCCATAAAAGCCAAGATGGTAAAACAAGTAGAACTCTATAAATACCAATCATTTTTTCAATGGAAATATAAACATAACTATTATGAGCTTTTAAATAACTCTATGATTTTTGAGATGACTTATAGGGAGTATGAAGACTATATTACAAGTGAGATGGAAATTGATGCCATAGATGTTGTGTATAAATCTCCAAAGCTTATAACTCAAGACGGAAAGTTAAAAGTTCTAAAAAAGAGAATAGAGACTTTTTTTGAAGTTGATCGTGATATAAATAGAGATGAAAATATAAAAAAAGCTTTTCAATACGGTTATACAAAAAGTGAAATAGCTAGTTTTTTAGAGCTTAATCATTCTACTATATCAAGAATCATTTAGACTAAAACATTTGCTTGCTGAAAAGCAATCAGCAAAATTCCTCACCATACCACCAACCAAGCTTACCACCCCAAACCACACATTTGCTACCAATAGTTACATCAGCTCAAATTCGTAATTTCTTTTAAACCTTAAAGCGACCTAAAATGGTCGGCAATTGGTCGGCTAAAAAACTCCAAGTGTCCCATAATACTTTTGAGACAGCTACAACACCCTCTACACCGAACTTCTGTAAAAACCAAATGCCTAAAAAGTGTCTCAAAAGCCCCTAAGCATTATGAGACACCTAAATGCACTCAAATATCCCTATTTGGTCGGCTAACTGCCCTTGACAAGGTTTTTAGCCTTAAACTATACTCCCACTTAAGCTTAGAGCGAAAAACAAGCCCTAAACCACATAAAACATCCATTTATTAGTAAGGAAATTTACCTATAAAAATAGAGTAAATCCAAGAGTAGAAAAAAGATAAAACATAAGGAAAACCACAATGCCAAAAGCCACAATCAACCAAGAGTTTTTAGATAAATTAGAGTTACCAACAAACAAAGCCAAAGAGCAGTATTTCGATATAGCCCAAATAGGATTTATGCTTGAAGTAAAAAGAACAGGAAGTAAAACCTACTACTTCAGATACAGAAAAAACAATAAACAAACTATGAAACGATTAGGAACAACAGAAGAACTAACTCTTAAAGCAGCTAAAGATATATATCTAAAACTAAAACAAGATATGATAGATATTAAAATAGAGAGCATCACCAACAACAATGACACAACACACCCCATCCCAACCCTACAAGAGTTCTACGACAACTTCTACAACCCTTACATCCAAAAGCACATTAAAAGCCACACAACCAACCAAAGCCTCTTCATCAACCACATACTCCCAGCACTAGGTGCAACTGTAATGACAGAGATAAAAAAGATAGATATAATAAAACACCACTCTCAAATGCTAAGCCTAAAGAAACTTGCCCCTGCAACTGCCAACAAGTTTTTAGTATTCCTCTCCAACGCCTATCATTTAGCTATAGAGTTCGAGATACTCCAAACTCCATACAACCCAGTTGATAAAATCAAACACTTTGAAGAAAACAACGCAAGAGAGAGATACCTAACAACTAAAGAGAGTAAAAGATTAGTCCAAGCTGTACAAGAAAGCCCAAACCTACACCTAAAATACATCATCCCAATGCTACTGCTAAGTGGAGCAAGAAGAGGAGAAGTTCTAAAAGCCCAGTGGAGCAACTTCGATGAAATTCAAATGCTTTGGACTATCCCTACAAGCAAGAACGGTAAAAAGAGAATCCTACCCCTAACCCCACAACTACACGACCTACTAAAACAGATACCAAAAGAATCAAAATACCTCTTCCCCTTACCAGTAACAAGCGAACCCTACATCACCATCTTCAACAGCTGGAACACCGCAAGAAAGAAAGCTGGACTGCCAGAAGTGCGTATTCACGACCTAAGACACTCTTATGCATCAGCACTAGTAAACGCTAAATGCTCCCTCTATGAAGTTCAAAAGCTTCTAGGACACTCAACAGCAAAGATGACCCAAAGATACGCCCATCTATCAAACGATGCCCTTATGAGTGCTGCTTCTTGTGCTGGGAGGTTGTTGAAGTGAGATTGTAGATATGGTTTGGTATAATGAGTTTTAATAATACATAGCAAAGGATAAAAAATGAAATATTCTGTAATCATAGAAGAAGATAAACTTGATGGTGGATACATAGCTTATGTTCCAAGCCTTAAAGGGTGTTACACTCAAGCAGATACACTAGATGAGTTAAAAACTAATATTATCGAAGCTATAGAGGTAAGCAAAGAAGAGAATGAGCCAGTGAATACTTTGTTTGGTATTTGGGAGCTAGAGGTAGATAATGCCGCCGTTGCCAGTCATTAGTGCTAAAGAGTTAATAAAGTTTTTACAGTTCAAAGGGTTTGAGCTTGCAAGACAAAAAGGCTCACACCAAAGATACAAACATCCAGATGGAAGAGCTGTAACTGTACCTGTGCATGGTAAGAGTGATTTAAAAAGAGGGTTACTAAATGGTATCCTCAATGAGCTTAATATTGATGTTGAAGAGTTAATAAGCTTTTTGAAAAAGTAGGGAGTTGCTATGTATTTATCAGTTATAGATGTAAAACCACAAGAAGATTATAAACTGTTGCTTACTTTTGAGAATAATGAGTGAAAAGTGTTTGATGTAAATGAGTATCTTAATATAGGTAAATTTCAAGAACTCAAAGACAAAAAGCTTTTTTCTAGTGTGAAAGTAAGCTTTGATAGTATAGAGTGGGACAACCATCTTGACCTTGATCCTGAACTGCTTTATGACAAATCGGTAAAAAAAGGGAAAAAAGGGGTGTCAGTCGCCACCTTAAAAAAGGGGTGTCAGGCACTCACCTACTTCCATAAGTAGGACTTTTTTTATTATTCTTTCTATTCTTTTTTCTATTTTCGGTATAATCTCAGCATGACATTACAAGAGCGAAAAGACAAAGCCGAAAAAAGGGTGCCAGGTACTCATTTGTGCGTCATAGTTACGCCTCAAACATCATTTTTGCTAAAATTACTATGAAAAATCCTAAGATTAGAACTACTTTATGAAACTGCTCTTGCATAAACTTTGGTTTTTTTCGACCCGTAAATTTTGTAAAAAGGTTAAATAGCACACCCGCTACGATAATAAGTGCCAACACTATTTTGATAACGAGGATTTTTTGCATATCGGTCTCAAAAAAACCTGTAGTGGAGTTTATATATCTCGACATCATCATACCGCCTGTTAAAACGATAATAAGAAGTGAAATAGGGAAGATTTTGAAGCTTTTAGAACCTAGTATCTGGTTAATCTTTGTTTCTTTATCTTTAGAAAACTTGTTTTTAAGTGCCGATATCATAAATAAATCGGTAAAAACATAACCTAAAAATATGATTGCCAGCATCAAGTGAATTATATGTGCATATGGATAGACTGCTTCCATTATTACTCCTGTGTAAAATTAGTGCAATTATATCAAAGATGCCAATCCAAAAGCTTGCATCTTGACTTAATCTCCTACCCTAAAGGCACTTTAATAATCAGCAACTCTCTTAGGAAACTAGGTTTCAGCCTCGTCTGTGTGAGCAAGGTTAAAACCTTGCTTCCGATATTTAGTCACGCTTTGTTGTTTTTCTTTTTTTTGTCGTTACAGGCTTTTTATAGCTTTCGCCTTTTTCACTCTTTTGGACTTTTTCAGGTTTTTTGTAAGGTTTTTTAGCTCTTTTTATCTCTACTTTTTTATGTTCGCTCTTTAACTTTATCTCATCTTGATCACGTCTGCGAATAGTTGGATCTGGTTCAAAGCCCTCCACCGTTTCTTGGGGTATTTTCATCCCGATAAGCTTCTCAATAGCTTTCATATCATACTTTTCATAGATATCTATTAAGCTTATCGCCTCTCCCTCTCGCCCTGCACGACCTGTTCGCCCTACTCTATGGACATAATCCTCAGGGATTGACGGGAGTTCGTAGTTGATGACAAACGGTAGCTCCTCTATATCCAAACCTCTTGAAGCTATGTCGGTTGCCACTAAAACTTTTATCTTGCCCTCTTTAAACTCATTTAGGGTTTTTAAACGTTTAGCTTGAGTTTTATCGCCATGTATGATGCCGCACTTAAGACCATCTTTTTGAAGTTCGACTACAAGCTCATCCGCACTTACTTTTGTTCTTGTAAAGACTAAAACTTGTCTAAAATTTCTTGAACCAATGATATATGCTAAAAGTGCTGCTTTTTTGTCCGTATCAACTAAATAGGCAATCTGATTTATGGTATCAACAGTTGAATTTTTCTTTGAAGCTTCTATAAAAGCGGGTTTTGTAAGAAGAAGTTTTGAGAGTTTTCTTACCTTGTCGCTGTAGGTAGCTGAGAAAAGAAGCGTTTGATGTCTCTTTGGCAGAAGCGGATGAATCGTTTTTATCTCTTTTACAAAACCCATATCAAGCATCCTATCAGCTTCATCAAGGACAAAAATCTCTACATGCGAGAGGTCTAAACCCTTTCCTATATGCTCGATTATTCTACCGGGTGTTGCAATAATGATATCAACTCCCTCTTTTAAGAGCTTCTGCTGAGTCTCTAAATCTTTTCCGCCGACTAAAACAGCAATGTTTAGAGGCATATTCTTCGCATAATTTTGTAAATCATCGTGAATCTGCAAAGACAACTCTCTAGTTGGAGATAAGATAATCCCTCTTAAAACTCTGCTTTGGTCTGCCGATGTTTTTCTAAGCCTCTGCAGCATAGGAAGTCCAAATGCGGCAGTTTTCCCCGTTCCCGTTTGAGCCGTTGCAAAAACATCGCTTTTTGCTAAAACCAAAGGAATTGCTCTTGTTTGTATGCTTGTAGGTTTTTCATAGCCCATATCTTTTATGGCGCTAAGAAGTTGCTTTATAACTCCTAGTTTTTCGAATGACATCGCGTACCTACTTTCTTTTTAATAGTGCAATTTTAACATATTATTAAAAGAATAAGTTTTTTATGGATATAATCATCCCACATTTCAAAATGGCATAAATTATGATTAGAAAAACCTTTAAAAATTTAAGTGCAAATGAAAAACTAAAAACTTTTATACAAAAAAACAGAGTACCCATTGAGTATCTATCTGCAAACAGAAAAATGGTCTCTAAAGCTGTTTTCATAGGGCTTTTTATAGCTTTTATTCCGATGCCTATGCAGATGCTTGCGGTTGTTGCTTTTATACCTTTTACAAGATTTAACGTGCCTATCGCTCTTGCGATGTGCTGGCTAAGCAATCCTTTTACGATGCCTGCCATGTACTATATGGAGTACATGACGGGAAGTTTTTTTCTCGGCATGGAGACGACAGCCGTTGAACTTAGTGTTGATTGGTTTGCACAAAATATTGGAAATATTTTTATTCCGCTTTATGTGGGAACTGCTTTTTACTCTATTGTAGGCTCTAGCGTGGGATATTATTTAGTCACTCATCTATGGAGAAGCTCTGTTAAAAAAGATCAGACTTCACGTAAAAACGGCACTTACAAGAGAGAGACAAGCAACAAAGAGAGTAGCGATAAAGTTGATGAGTCTAAATCTTAACACTTCTGTTTTTAAAATAAAACCAAGCTGTTATGCCGATTAAACTCATGCCCAAACTCATAACCTGCCCCTGCGTAATTGCATTACAACAGAGATAGCCTATCTGAACATCAGGAGCGCGCCAAATCTCTGCTATAGCGCGAAACAGCCCGTAACTAACTCCATAAACCAAAATCAACTCCCCGCTGTAGCTTTGAAATCTTCTGTAAATATATACAACTATAAATACGCCAAATCCCTCTAAGACTGCCTCATAAAGCTGTGAGGGGTGCCTTAAAACTCCATCTACCAATATCCCCCAAGGAACATCAGTCTCTCTACCGATAAGCTCCTTGTTTAAAAAGTTTCCTATCCGCCCAAAAACAAAAGCCAGTGGCACACTCACGGCTACTAGGTCCATTATCTTGCCAAGAGCAATTTTGTGTTTTTTGGAGTACAGGTAACTGCTTATTAAAAAACCAAGCACTGCACCGTGATAGCTCATGCCTCTTATACCGACAAATTCGCCGTCAATAAATGGGTTAAATATCTGCCATGGATGAGAGAGGTAGTAGAGTGTTTGCGTGTCATAAAAGAGGATATATCCAAGCCTTGCTCCCAAAATAACGCCTATTTCTACATAAATAAAATATGTATCTATTCCTTTGGCTCCAAAATCAAGATTATCTTTTTTAATAAAATATTTTCCGATATATAAAGCGCTTAGAAGTGCCAAAACATACATGATTCCATACCAATGCACAGGCAGAAAAAAGAGATTAAAAGCTACTGGGTCAAAGGTTTCATATATATTGTTCCATGCGGACATTTTACTTTACTCTCTCAGAGCTTCAGCAATTAACTCAATAGGATTTTTAAAGATAATCTTAGTATCCGTATAGCCTAAAGATGAGTTTATCTGCATCCTACATGCGCTGCACTCCGCACTTACAACATCCGCTTTTGTCTTATTTATCATATCTGCTTTAGGGATTCCCGCCGCTTTTGCAAGGTGGTACTTCTCGCTTTGCATAGTAACCCCGCCAAATCCGCAGCAGCTGTTTGGATCACTCATCTCAACAATGTCATAGTTTTTGCTTATAAGATTTCTCGGCTCTTTATGAATTCCCTGCATCTTTTTAGCATGACAAGGGTCATGGTAGGTTACTATTTTAGTATCTTTTTTCTTTGATGCCAAAAGTTTCTCAAGCTCTGTATGATGCTGCAGCCACTCTGTTGCCATAAAGATTTTGTCTCTAAGGGCTACCGCTCTTGCCTTCCACTCAGGCTGGTCATGAAAGTAATGCTCATAATCAATCTTTAACATCGCACTGCATGTAGCTTCTGGAACTATGATGGCTTCAACATCTTTGCTAAAACTCTCAAAATACTCTATATTGAACTTTGCATTATAATCAACCGTGTAAAAATCGCCCGTAAAGTATGCGGGTGCGGAGCAGCACTTCTGATCTTTTGCCAAAAATGCATCAATTTTCAAATGTTCTAAAATCTCCAAAAGAGAATTGCCTACGTCAACATAGTTATAGTTACCCAAACAGCCTATAAAAATAGCGACTTTTCTCTTGCCGCCATTGTCTATATTTTCGGGATGTGAGTTTAAAAACGATGTTTTTCTAAGGCTAGGAAGAATTCTATCAGCCTTCAACATAGGAAAATTAAAACGTCCGCTCATGGAGTCTGTATCCGCTTTTATTTTAAATCCGCATGTCTGAAAAACCCAGCCGAGTTTAAAAGCTAAGTCGTTTAACCAACGATGTCGAAGAAGCAAAAAGAACGCTCTTTTGTACCAAACTATGCCAAATTTTTTGCCAATATCAGCTCTTACTTGCTCTATTACCATATCAGTCGGGAGTGATTTTGGGCAGACTTCAACACATGCGGTACATAAAAAACAGCTCTCAAAGATATCTTTTGCATTTTTATCAAGCTCTAGATTGCCGCGTTGATAAGCTCCTAAGAGGTCTAGAAATCCCCTCGGAGAGGTAACCTCGTCTGCGTTTACGTTGTGAATAGTACAGACAGGAATACACTTCCCGCACTTGATGCACTCATCCGTCGTAGCACCAAAATTAAAAATTTCTTGTGCATTTTTACTCATCTCTACACCGTTTTAGAAAATGTCTTAGAGCTTGATGCATGCTTTTTCATATATGCATCAAAGGGCATTGCAATATTTCTAATAAGAAGTGTCCCGGTCTCGCTGCACTCTATAAAATTATCATCTATTGTTAAAAGTTTGTCCTCTTCAAAAGGTTTAAGTGCTTCTATCGCATCTGCAAAATATCTCTTAAATTCTACATTGTATAACTTTTCAAATCTTTTTATATCAAGTTTAAAGTTACTCATAAGTTCCATAATTACATACTGACGAATTAAATCATCTTCATTTAAAGAGATGCCTCTTTCAAAAGGTAGTTTACCGGCATCAATAGCAGTTTCATAATCTTTCATATCTTTAAAGTTTTGCGCATAGTAGTCAATGCCTTCGCCAATAGAAGTAAGCCCTACTCCGATTAAATCAGCTCCGCCTTTTGTCGTGTAGCCTTGGAAGTTTCTGTGAAGCTCGCCTTTTTTTATCGCCTTAAAAAGCTCATCCTCAGGTTTTGCAAAGTGATCCATGCCTATCATTTTATAACCGTTTGATGTTAAAAAATCAATAGTGTACTGCATAATCTGAAGCTTCTCATCAGGCAGAGGAAGCGTAGTCTCATCAATCTTTCGCATAGTCTTTTTCATCCAGGGAACGTGTGCATAGTTAAACACCGCAAATCTATCAGGATTTAACGTAATTGCGAGAGAAAGTGTCTCCTTAAAAGTCTCTAGTGATTGAAAAGGGAGTCCGTAAATAAGGTCCACGTTTACAGAAACCATATTATATTTTCTAGCCAAATCCATAGCCTTTTTTGTTATATCATAAGGCTGAACTCTATGAATGGCTATTTGAACTTTTTCATTAAAATCTTGAATACCAAAGCTTACACGATTAAAACCGTTCTGGCTTAAAACCCGCATCTGATCCTCATCTATATGGCGCGGATCTATCTCACAACTAACCTCTGCTTCCTTTGTAAAGTTTGGAAAAAAAGAGCGTATCTCCTTGATAACCTCTTCTAGCTGCGTGGCACTAAAAAAAGTAGGTGTTCCGCCGCCAAAGTGCATCTGAATCACTTCTCTACTGCAGTCGATATGAGAGGAGAGTATCTTTAACTCTCTTTTGAGATAGTCCATGTAGCGAAGCATCTTATCCTCTTTGGAAGTAAAAACGACATTACAACCGCAAAAATAACAAGCATTTTTACAAAAAGGAAGATGAAAATATAGACTAAGAGGACGAGAAGAATCTTGCTGCTTTAGCTTTTGTATATACTCATCATACCCAAAGGAGTCGTTAAACTCCAACGCTGTAGGATAGCTTGTATAACGAGGCCCCGGTTTTGAGTATTTTGTAAATTTTGCAAAATCTAGCATATTTGTCCTTATTATTTATGAGCATCTCGAAAAACAAGTTTTTCGTAGCTTTAGGGGGGTTGCAAGGAACATCAGTCCCTGCCACTAAAGAGGACGAGTTCTCTTTAGCGTGTAACATGAGTTTAATTATGGCGATTATCTCTAAAAAGTGTTGAAATTATCATTAATCTAATTTTCAAAGCGTCCTGCCAGCTTTTTATAAGCATCACAACTCTCTAAAAGTTCGCCATGATTTCCGCTTGCGATAATCTTGCCTTTTTGCATAACCAAAATCTTATCCGCATGCTCAATGGTACTTAATCTGTGAGCGATAGTAATGGTTATTTTATCTTTTGTATATGCTTCTAGCGCCTCTTGTATCCTCTTCTCACTCTCATTATCAAGTGCCGAAGTTGCCTCATCAAAAAGCAGAAGTGAAGCGTGTTTGTAGATAGCTCTTGCAATCGCTATACGCTGTCTCTGCCCGCCGGAGAGGTTTGAGCCAAACTCCTCCATCTTTGTCTCTATCCCCTCTTCTAAAGAGCTTACAAAGTCATAAGCATCTGCAAGCTTTAAGGCTTCTATGACCCTTTTCTTGTCAACTTCTTGAGCGTATGCAACATTAGCGGCAAGGGTGTCTTGAAATATATAGATTCTCTGCGAGACGAGTGAAATATGGTGTTTTAGAGAGTCTTGCGTAAACTCTTTTATATTTATCCCATTTACAAGAATCTCCCCGCTATCAGGATCATAAAAACGCAAAAGCATATTTATAAATGTACTTTTGCCGCCTCCACTGTCTCCGACAAGCGCAATATTTTCTCCGCGTTTTATCTCTATGCTTACATCATCAAGTACATAAGAGTCCTCATATTTTAGCTTTACATGGTTGAACTTTATGTTGGTTATATCCTCTTCTAAAACTTTTGCTCCGTTTACAATCCTGTTTTCTCTATCAAGCAGCTCAAAAACTCTCTCGCTTGCAGCTACTGCATCTTGGATTTTAGAGTATATTGAGCTGATGCGGCGAATCGGCTGAAAAACAAGTCCGACAGCGGTAATGAACGCCGTAAATTCGCCCACGCTCATTTTGCCGTTATAAACTTCCTGCCCGCCTACAAAGATAACCGCTGCAAGTCCGATAGCACCGACAATCTCCATCATAGGAGAAACTATATCTCCGACATAAACAGACTTCATATTAATCTTAAAAAACTGCCAGTTTTGAGTTCTAAAACGCTCTAACTCAAACTTCTCTGAAGCATTTGCTTTTATGATTTCGCTATTGTTAAAAACCTCGGTAAGTCTGGTTACTACATCGGCATTTTTCTCTTGTGAGCGGCGAGAATACTTTTTGAGTTTTTTACCGATTAAGAGAATCGGATAAACTACAACAGGCAACACAACAAGAGAGTAAAAAGCTAGTACCGGATTTAGGTAGATGACATATCCCACAAGAGCGATGACGGTCAAACTCTCGCGGAAAAGTTCAGGCAACATGTTGGAGACAAAATATCTTATGCGCTCTATATCGTTTGTAACCCTTGAAATCAGCTCGCCGCTTCTGTTTAGATACAAAAACGCCATATCAAGGTTAATGATTTTCTCCAATAGAATCTCTCGAAATCTCGTAACGATATGCTGTCCTATGTAGTTCATAAAAACCGACTGCATGTACCTGCCAATCGACTTAAAAAGGTATATAACTACAAGAGCGATTGGAATGTAGTATAGCATCTCCTCTTTTTTCTCTATAAACATCTCATCCATAAGAGGCTTCATAATATGCGCCGTTGCAGTAGTCGCTCCGACTGTGAAGATTATGCCGACAAGAACTAAAAGGTACTCTAACTTATACTCTTTTATGTATGGCAAATAACGCTTAAATACTTTTCTCAATAACTATCCCAAAACTCTTATTTTCTGTGTATTTTATCTAAAAAAAAATAACAATAAATTTCAATCCAATTATGCTATTATTGCATACTTTATTTGGATTATGACTATTGATAAAATTAAGAAAAATATCACATATATTTAGATATTTATTTGGACTTCCAAAAAGTATCTATGTAAATTTTAGACTTTTACCTTTTAGCCAAGCTATAAAACTGCCTATAATTGTTTCAAATAAAACTAAACTTATATCCTTAAATGGAAAAGTAAATCTTGCTAAAGTAAAAACAGGCATTATTCGCATAGGCTTTGGCGGAACTGAACATATAGACTATAAATACTCTAGAACAATCTTAAAAATTGATGGCATTGTAAACTTTAAAAGTAGAGTAAAAATTGGTTT
>Ga0265293_10008953_pt1 | contig 14580 bp, 13 predicted proteins | sample Munlanlewell138R_FD_192505 | JGI IMG/M metagenome (GOLD analysis project Ga0265293, IMG submission 192505) | Leachate microbial communities from a municipal landfill in Southern Ontario, Canada - Leachate well 138R | ecosystem: Engineered > Solid waste > Landfill > Unclassified | place: Canada...
GCAACGACCAGGTGCGCTTCGAGCTCGGCGCCTATGCGCTCAAGCCCGATGTGAAGATCATCGCACCCTGGCGCGAATGGGATCTGACCTCACGCGAGACCCTCATGGCCTATGCCAGGGAACACGATATCCCCGTCGACTTCGCCAAGGCCGGTAAGAAATCACCGTACTCCATGGACGCCAACCTGCTGCACATCTCCTACGAGGGTGACATCCTCGAAGACCCGTGGGCCGAGCCCGAGGAGGACATGTGGCGCTGGTCGGTGGCGCCGGAGCAGGCCCCGGACAAGCCGACCTATGTCGAACTGGAATTCAAGCGCGGCGACGTGATCGCCGTCGATGGCAGGCCGCTGGGCGCGGCCGCGGTGCTGGCGTTGCTGAATACGCTCGGCGGCGCCAACGGCATCGGTCGTGCCGACATCGTCGAGAACCGCTATGTCGGCATGAAGTCGCGCGGCGCCTACGAGACGCCCGGCGGTACCATCCTGCTGAAGGCACACCGCGCCATCGAGTCGTTGACGCTGGACCGCGAGGTCGCACACCTCAAGGATGAACTCATGCCGCGCTACGCCAGCCTGATCTACAACGGCTACTGGTGGAGTCCGGAGCGCCGCATGCTGCAGACCATGATCGACGCCTCACAGGAGACCGTGAATGGCCATGTGCGCCTGAAACTCTACAAGGGCAACGTCTACGTCGCCGGCCGCAAGTCCGCCACCGACAGCCTGTTCGATGAGAAGATCGCGACCTTCGAGGATGATGCCGGCGCCTATGACCAGAAGGACGCCGAAGGTTTTATCAAGCTCAACGCCCTACGCCTGCGCATCGCGGCCCGCCAGCGGCGGCGTTGACGGTCGCGGCCGGCCCGGCCACACTCACCGGGATACAAGCCGGATCGCGAAGGAATCGCCGCAGTCATGTCCACACGGTTCAACAAGCCCGTACTTGGCGAACGCCAGGGAGAACCCCGGGGCGACGCCCAAGGGGGGCGGCCTGCACCCCCCGACATGCCCGTCGGGCCACCACCGGCACTGGCGGAACAGTTGCGGACCGCGCAGCTCGCCCTGGTCTACGCGCAGGCGCGCTCGGCGCTGATCGCGGGGGTCGCGGGCCTGTTGTTCGTCGGCTATGTCTTCTATGACCTGGCCGTGCGGGAACGGCTCATTGTCTGGGTGGGGGCGGGGGCCCTCGTCTATCTGCTGCGTGCCCTCCTGGTCGTGGCCTACCATCGGGCCAGCCGCGACGGGCGGGATCCCGACACCGGCCGTTGGGCCCGCCGCTATGTCGTCGGGACGCTGGTCAGTGGCGCGCTCTGGGGGGCGTCGGTCCTGCTGCTGCCGCCCCATTTCAGCACCTACCACACCTTTCTGATCGTCTGTATCACCGCGCTGGGCGCCGGTGCGATCACCGGCTACGCGCCCCTGCGACTGTTGCCGGCAGCATTCGTCGTGCCGGCGGTGACACCCCTGGGGCTGCTCCTCATCGTCATCGGGACCGATCTGCAGCAGATGATGGGCATTGTGCTGCTGATCTTCATGGCGATCCTGCTGTTCTCCGCGCTGATGATGTACGAATCCATCACCGGCACGCTGCGGCTCGGTCTGGAGAATGCGGCGCTGGCCGGCACCCTGCGGCGTGCGAAAGAGAATACCGACGTGCTGAACCGCGACCTGCGCCTGGAGATCGACGAGCGCCGCCAGGTCGAACAGCGTATCCGCGTCTCCCGGCGCGAGCTGTCGCGCATCCTCGACAACATCCAGGACACCTATTTCCGCACCGACGTCGACGGGCGTATCGTGCAGGTCTCGCCCTCGGTCACACAGCTGCTCGGCTACAGCGTCAATGAGGTCATCGGCCGGGCCGTCGACAGCCTGGCCACGGACCCCGAGGTGATGCAGGACTTCATGCAACAGCTGGCCGCCGCCGGTGGGCGTGTGTACGGCTACGAGATGCAGCTCACGCGCAAGGACGGTGGGCACGTCTGGGTGTCCAAGAACGCCCAGTACTATTACAACGAGTACGGTGAGGTCGCCGGGGTCGAAGGCACGAACCACGACATCACCCGCCTGAAGCAGGCCGAGGCGGCGTTGCGGGCGGAAAAGGAGCGCGCCTTGGTGACGCTGGGTGCCATCGGCGATGGCGTCATTTCCACCGACGCCGCGGGCCAGGTGGAATACATGAACCCCATCGCCGAACAGCTCACCGGCTGGGAAATCACGGCCGCCACCGGCCGCCCGCTGGCGGACGTCTTTCATATCGTCGACGAGGACACCCGTCAGCTCGCCGAGGATCCGGTGCGTCTCGGCCTGCGCAGCGAGGGACCCTACCGGATCCCCGGTCATCCCATCCTGTTGTCGGCAACCGGGACTGCCGAGCATTCGGTCGAGGTGAGCGTCTCGCCCATCGCCGGCCAGAATGGTGCGCTGACGGGCACCGTCCTGGTGTTTCACGATGTCACCGAGCTGCGCGGCCTGGCGCGCGATATGAGTTATCAGGCCTCGCACGACATGCTCACCGGGCTGGTGAACCGGCGCGAGTTCGAGCTGCGCCTGGAGGCGGCGATCCAGAGCGCCAGCAGCGAAGACCTGCACCATGCGGTGTGCTATCTGGATCTCGATCAGTTCAAGGTCGTCAACGATACCTGCGGCCACCTGGCCGGGGACGAGTTTCTGCGCCAGCTCGCCGAACGCCTGCAGGCACGTATCCGCGAGAGCGATACCCTCGCCCGCCTGGGTGGCGATGAGTTCGGTGTGCTGCTGGAGTGCTGCCCGCTGGACAAGGCGACAGAAATCGCCGACGACCTGCGCGGCGTGGTCAAGGCCTACCGCTTCGAGTGGGAGGACCACAGCTTCGAGATGGGCGCCTCCATCGGCGTGGTCGGGATCGACAAGGACAGTGGCTCGCTCGCCGAGGTGCTGAGCGCGGCCGACTCCGCCTGCTACGTCGCCAAGGACCTGGGGCGCAACCGCACCCATGTATTCTCCTACGACGACAGCGACCTGGCCCGCCATCACAGTCACATGCTCTGGGTGCAGCGACTGCAGCGTGCGCTGGACCATGGGAGCTTCGTGCTGTACTGCCAGCGCGCCGAGCCGATCACCGACCCGACCAAGGAGGCCGGTGGCGCCTGCTATTACGAGGTCCTGCTGCGCATGGTCGAAGGCGAAGAACTGATCGGACCCGGCGTGTTCATCCCGGCGGCCGAACGTTACCACCTCATGCCGGCCATCGACCGCTGGGTGGTGCGCCATGCCCTGCAGGCGCTGGCGCACAAGCACGTCTGGGACAAGGACGACCTGTATGCGATCAACCTCTCCGGCCAGTCCTTCGGTGACGATGCGTTTCTCGACTATGTCAGCGGTGAACTGGCGCAATCGGGTGTACCCGCTGCGCGCATCTGCTTCGAGATCACCGAGACCGCTGCGGTCGCCAACCTGCACAGCGCACAGAAATTCATGGCGGCACTCAAGCGCCTGGGCTGTGCCTTTGCGCTGGACGATTTCGGTTCCGGCCTGAGTTCGTTCGCCTATCTCAAGCGCCTGCCGGTGGACTTCCTCAAGATCGACGGCCGTTTCGTGCGCGACATGGCCACCGACCCCATCGACCATGCCATGGTCGAATCCATCAACCAACTCGGCCACGTCGTCGGCGTCAAGACCATCGCCGAATTCGTCGAAACCACCGCCATCCTCGAACAGCTGCAACGCCTCGGCATCGACTACGTCCAGGGCTACGGCGTACACCGACCGGTGCCACTGGAGGAGTGCCTGAGCTGAATGTGAGAGGCTACCCTGGCCACGACGTTCGTATTCTCCGTGGCCGCCTTGAATCGACAGGAGACACGACCATGCGCATTCTGCATACCATGCTTCGCACCGGCGATCTCGACCGGTCCATCGCGTTCTACACCGAGGTGCTCGGCATGCAGCTGCTGCGCCGCAAGGACTATCCTGATGGGAAGTTCACCCTGGCCTTCATCGGCTACGGCGACGAGCAGAACAACACGGTCATCGAGCTGACCTACAACTGGGGCGTGGATAAATACGACATCGGCACCGGCTACGGCCACATCGCCATCGAAGTCGACGACGTCTATCAGGCGACTGAGGAGATCAAGCAGCGGGGCGGTAAGATCCTGCGCGAGGCCGGCCCCATGAACGCCGGCACCACCATCATCGCCTTCATCGAGGACCCGGACGGGTACCCCGTCGAGCTGATCGGCAAGCGCGGCTGATCTTCTGGTTCTGGTTCTGGGAACCGCCAAGACGCCAAGGCCGCCAAGAAAGCATTTGTTGAACCGCCAAGGCGCCAAGACGCCAAGAGAGAACTTGTTAAAACGCCAAGGTGCCAAGAACGCCAGGTGTATCGATGAGATGACAAAAGCTCGTGGCCTGGGTGGGGCGCACCGACAACCGTGCGAAGCGTGTCTACGGTGCCCAAGGCCGATCTACCGACCCCGGCGCGGTTTGCCGCCATCGCTGGATTCTGACCCGTATACTTGCGCGTAGTGGTCCAACAGCTTGCGGATCATCGCCTGATAGGGCGTCCCGTGCCGCTTGGCCTCGCGCTTGAAGAACGCAACGCTGGCCTTGCTCAACGTGATCGTCACCTTGACGGTCTCGTCGCGAAAGGCGAGCTGATCAGGTGGCGGCAGGAAATCGTCGACAATCTTGAGCCTGCCCATGGGTTCATCGGTGTACTTGGTTTTGCCGCTCATAAATGCGTTTCCCCTTGCGCCAGTAGCCGGCGCCGATGATGCGGATGATCCCATCGCGCCAGGTGAAGCGAACGGTCAATATTCCCTGGCCGACCCGGCCCATACAGTAATACCTGCGCTCTTCCCCGCTGTGTTCGAGATCCTCGGCGATGACGCGCTTCGGATCGGCAAACGCATACTGGGCCTCCAGGAAGGAAACGCCATGCTTGATCTGGTTGGGCAGCTGCTTGGCGGGATCCCATTCGAAGCTATCCATGCTTCGTCTCCATGTCCGAGTATATGGTTAATTCGCCATATATTAAACCATATAAGTCAATCGAGCGGACTGACCACGCCCCGTTCCGGGGCTCGCGCCTAGCGCTCGCCCGCTCGGTGTTCGCGAAGCGATGCTTCGCGTCAGCCCGCTCTAATCGAGCGGGCTGACCACCCCTCGCCCACCCCGGTTCAGGACGTGCGTATAGATCATCGTCGTCGATACGTCCTTGTGGCCCAGGAGTTCCTGGATGGTCCGGATGTCGTAGCCGCCCTCGAGAAGATGCGTCGCGAAGCAGTGCCGCAGTGTGTGGCTGCTGACCGGCTTGCCGAACCGGCAGCGCTGGGCCGCCTGACGGAACACACGTTGCAGGTTCTTCTCGTCGAGATGGTGGCGACGCAGCACCGTATCGCCCCGCGCGGTCGAGAACTTTCCCGAGGGGAACACATACTGCCAGCCCCATTCGCGATCGGCCTGCGGATATTTGCGCACCAGCGCGAACGGCAGCGCTACCGAACCGAAACCGGCCGCGAGATCGGCCTGATGCAGGGCGTGGACCTGGATCAGATGCGTCCGCAGCGGCTCGACCAGGCGGCGTGGCAGCACCGTATAGCGATCCTTGTCGCCTTTGCCGGCGCGGATGATCACCTGGCGCCGCTCGAAATCCAGATCCTTGACCCGCAGGCGCAAGGCTTCCATCAGGCGCATGCCGGTGCCGTACATTAGTTGGGCAATCAGCTGGGAAATGCCCGACAAGGCATTGAACCAGCGAGCAACCTCGTCCCGGGACAGGACCACGGGCAGACGCTTGGGCCGGCGTGCCCGCACCACGTCGTCCAGCCAGTCGACCGGCATCTCCAGGACCTTCTGATACAGGAACAGCAGGGCGCTGAGCGCTTGATTTTGCGTAGAGGCTGCGACATTCTTCTGAACAGCCAGATAAGTCAGAAATGCCGTAATCTCGCGCTCGCCCATCTCCCGCGGGTGGCGCCTGGCATGAAAAAGAATGAAACGGCGGATCCAGTGCACATACGTATCCTCAGTGCGCCGGCTGTAGTGCCGGACGCGGATCGCATCACGGACCTGATCGAGAAGTCGGGGAGTGGTCATATGAGCCTCCATGCTCCATTTGAATTTCCATTTAGGCGCCCTATCAGGAACCTAAGTCCTTGGTTTTAGGTAGGGTAAAATGATTATGGAGCCCAAATACTCCGTATGCAACGGAGCTTTTAGGCTCCCCAATTGTAGTTATGTGCTCAGGGAAAGTTACCGGTGGATTTGAAGAGCGCAGAACAGCTTCATCACACCTTGGCGTCACTCGTTGACTATCCGCTTTACAACGACACGTCGCGTGTCACGCTCAGCGCTACCTTGGCAGTGAGCGCCTTACAGTTCGCGGCTGCGGTGCGTGTTCTGTGTGGTGAAGGTCTCGTGCTCGGCGCTAGCGCTTCCTTGCGCTCACAGTTCGAGGCAGTCGTGCGTAGCGTTTGGGCGCTGCACGCCGCAACGGATAGCCAAGTGGAGAAGCTTTCAGCAAGACTTAGCCAGGAATCTGAGAGCAGCAGCAGGAGCATGCCCATGGTCAGCGAAATGCTCGGTAAGCTTGAGGAGATACCTCAACTTAAAAACCTGCTGGTCTCGCTTCACGAGTTCAAAGCCAGTGCGTGGGCTCCCTTGAACTCATTTGTGCACTCCGGCATCCATACCGTCCACTGGACAAATAACGCACCGCCAGCTCAGCTCATGGACATTGTCTTTCGGTCTAGCAACGGTCTCTCGGTAATCGCATTCCAAGGCATCGGCATTCTAACCGGCCACCCGGAGCTTCAGTCACAAATTATTTCATCAGCTAGTAGCTTTACCAGCGTTCTCCCGGCTCGTAGATTGAGCACATAACAGTTCAGTCAAGCGGACGCGGGAAAGGCCCCGCGCCGCTTACTTCAGGCGTTAGCCGAGAAAACAGGTAAGTCGCATGCTGAACGTTGGTGAGCAATTGGTTTCGTCGTACCTTCGTTATATCCGGGGCTGCGATTTCATTCAGACCAACCTCTACACTGTCGAAGCGCAGGGAGAGATCGACGTCGTCGGCTTCAACTTGAAGGAGCAGCAGGTTTACGTCTGCGAGGTAGCGGTTCATCTGACGACCGGGCTGCAATACGTCAAGAACAAGCGGCCCAACAATGTTCAGAAGCTCACCGACAAGTTTTCCCGGGATATCGAGTACGCCAGAAAATACCTTTCGGATTATCAGCACCATTTCATGCTTTGGAGTCCGGTCGTAAAGGATACGTCCGGGAAACCGGAATACAACCAAGCGAATCATCTGAAGGAAATCAAAGCAAACATCGAAGCTCGGTACGGAGTCGATTTAGAGTGTGTCGTAAACGAGAAATTTCGCGCCTGTATTGATGAACTGCGAGATTTTGCGCGTACTCAAACAGCGGAATTGCAGTGCCCGCTTGTGAGGCTCATGCAAATTGAGGCGTATCTTGATAAACACATCGCAAGAATCGGCTAACAAACCCATCAACTCCGACAGCCGAAAGCTACGCTACGCTCCGCTTCCGGCTGCGGGTTATGGGCGGCGTTGGGCCGCCAAGAGGACGTGCTAAATGAGCGACTTGTCTTCCATAGAATTGTTGCTGTCGTTTTTAATCACCTGGACGGTTGTACTAGTGCCGCCAGCAATAATTCGATTCATTCGCAGAAAGCCCCTAACAAAGGGGGTCGCCATAGCCTTGGCCGCAGTTCTCTACTTCGCGAACATAATTCTTTTTACTGCAATGGGAAGTCAAAGCAAATCGCACGGGGCTTTGGTTATCGGGGCTGTCTTTTGTTACTACGTACTTCGATGGCAAACAAATGCAAGTGCGGCCAAATCTGTCGCTGAACAACGCAAAGCACTTGGATACGATGACTAAATGTGGTTGGGCCCATTTCGATTCAACAACGGAGACAGGTACAAAGTGAAAATCCAATTCCTAGCAGTCTGCTGCCTTCTCCTGTCCGCAGGGTCATATGCCGACTCCACACTCAGGGCTGGAGACTTAGAAAAAATCTGCACATCGCCAGTTGAAGAAGATCGTTCGATATGCTCACTAATAGTGAAAGCCTACAAGGATGGGTTTATTGAAGGCGTTGCCAATGGCGCCATGGGCACATACAGACATGATCCCCAAGTCTGGGAGGCAGTGAAGGATGTTAAGGCGAAAGACTTCGCGCCAAGGTTCAACAAAGTTATTCAGCAATCAACCTGTATACAGAATGTCCAAGTTGATGATTTGACTAAGGCGTTTGCTGCATATGTGAAACAGAACCCATCAGTGCAGTCAGGCCCCTACCGCACTGCCATGTTCAGAACCATCGAGGCAACATACTGCAAGAAATAAAATCTACGTCTTGGAAGGTGACAAAGATATAGTGAGCAAGCGGGTTTTATACGCCCAGCCCATCTTTCAAGCGGGACGCCTGACGGCGCCTCCCCTTAATTCAAACGTTTAGCGACAAAGGCCAAGGCGACAATCTGATGAATTTTTTCTTTTGGAGGAAAAAGGAACGCCCTTCCCTAGATGTATTGGGTTGGAATCTTATGGTGGCTGCTACGGATCCAGATCAATGTTGGGAAATGGCGTCGCTGTTCCGGAAAACTGACTTGCCAAGTAATGTGCTTACGTGTGAGACATCTTTTCTAATGGGAAGCATTGCGCGAGATATTATCCGCTCGATTATCTCGGAGCCGGAACAACGTAAAGTTCTGATGTCCGCAGAAGCTGCCTATTTCAAAACGTTCGATGATCAGTCAGGCGAAGAGCTTCCGCCAGAAATGGAAGAAATCTACGGGAGAGACCGGTTGGGTCATGTGGCTAGAATTGCATTGGCCGCTTACGGAGAGCAGAACGATGTCTTGTTGATGACCTCTTCAATTTTCGTGCATCGCATAAAAGGTGATCCCCGAATGAAGTACGAGATTATGCCGCTATTCGAAGAACGAAAGGCGATACTTAGCCACGCATATTCGGAGATTATAAAGTGAAGTCGCCCAACAAGGCGCCCCAGCCGGACGGCTTCGCCGCCGCTGGGCTTGGTCGTTATGTGTGAAAACCAATGAAACTGTTGATGACGACGACAGACAAACGCGAGGCGGAAACGAAGGCAGCGCTTCTACGCAGGCATGGTATTGCGGCGTTTCTGTCAGATTCGCATACACGGTCATTAGCGGGAAGCGCGGCATTTCGGGGTTATCAGCAAAGTGTTTGGGTAGCGTTAGAGGAACAGTTTTCCGACGCACAAGCGTTGATGGAGAATCCAAATTACAAAGTAAAAACTGCTTTATCGGAGTCGGAGCTGGAAGACGTTGAGCGACATGCTGAAAAGGCTATGAGTGCAGCTTTGTTGTCGCTGGGTGGCTGGATAATCGGCGCATTAGCTGTCGCGGGAGTGGTGGCGTATGTTTTGGTCGGTGCGTATAACACATAACAATTCAATCGAGTGCGCCCGCGAAAGGCGCGGGCCGGACGCGCAAAAGGCGCGCGCCGCTCATTTCAGTCGTTAGGGTGCGCAATGTCAGAGGGAGCGGTAGGTATCTTAATGCTCGGCACCATCGCCATCTGCTCAGGATTGGTGTGGCACTGGTTTGTTACCGTGTATCCCACGGCAGTAATCGGCTCAACCGTTACCACGGTCGTCACCTTCCAAATTGCCGCCTACCTTCATGCTGGATACGTTGACCCGTTCTTCCCTATTGCAGTAATAACCTCATCCTTTGTAGCGGCGGTGATTGCCTCACTTATTGGATTGCTCATTCGTGCGCGGAGAAGATTGAATGCGGAAGGCCGAAAGCAACCCTAACCAGCCGCTGAACCGGACGCTCCTGACGTCGCGCCGGTTAGCGGCGCGTTATGCAGCCTCAGAATGAGTGGTAAATATCTTGGCTCTTCCCCGCATCGAGTGGGTAGCTTAGCCTGTTGAACCATGAGAGACATAGATCTATACGCCCAGATTCTTGGAGTGCGGTCGCCGTGGACGGTGGCCGATGTGGAGTTGTTGCGTGACGCGGAAGAGGTTCGGGTACACGTAGTGCCGGAGGCTGGCGTGACGTGGACTTGTCCGCACTGTGGGCACCCCAGCCCCGGCTACGACAGTCGGCGGCGCCAGTGGCGCCATCTGGACACTTGCCAGTACAAGACGGTGCTGGAGGCGGAGGTGCCGCGGGTACGGTGCGCGGAGCACGGCGTGGTGACAGTGGCGGTACCGTGGGCGGAGCCTGGTTCGGGGTTCACGGTTTTGTTCGAGGCGCTGATCATCGATTGGCTGAAGGAGGCGAGCACGCAGGCGGTGGCGCGGCAATTGAAGCTGGGCTGGGGCGCCATCGACAGAGTGATGCAGCGCGCGGTGAAGCGGGGTCTGGCGCGACGTGAGGCGCAATCGCCCCGTATTCTCAGTGTGGACGAGACCGCCTTTGCCCGGCGCCACGAGTATGTGACCGTGGTGACCGACCAGGAACGCGGTGTCGTGCTTCACGTGGCGGACGACCGCAAGATGGACAGTTTGTCGGCCTACTATGCCGGGCTGAGTGACAAGCAGAAGGCCAATATCAAGGCGGTGGCGATGGACATGTGGCCGGCCTACATCAGCGCTACTGAAGCGCACATCCCGCAGGCGCAGGAGAAGATCGCCTTCGACAAGTTTCATGTTGCCAAGTATCTGGGTGAGGCGGTGGACAAGGTGCGGCGGCAGGAACATCGCACCCTGCTGGCCGAGGGCGAGGATCACCTCAAAGGTACCAAATATGACTGGCTCACCAATCCGGCCAATATGACGCGTGAGCGGCAGAACCGATTCCGGGCGCTGCGCGACAGCAGCCTCAAGACGGCGCGTGCCTGGGCCATCAAGGAATTTGCCATGGGCCTGTGGCACTACAGCAGCCGGACCTGGGCCACCAAAGGCTGGGCCCGCTGGCTGGCCTGGGCCGTGCGTAGCCGACTGGATCCGGTGAAGAAAACAGCTGCGACGATCAAGAAGCACTTGTGGGGCATCATCAACGCTGTCGTTTTGAAGGTGCACAACGGCCATGCCGAGAGCATCAATAGCCGCATCCAGCGCATGAAAAGCCGGGCGCGGGGTTTCCGCAACCGGGAGCGCTTCCGCAATGCAATCTATTTCCATCTCGGCGGCCTCGACCTATACCCGGCTCAGGTCGGAAATTGGTGATTCAACCCACTCGGTTTGGTGAAGACCCAAAACAAAAAGACAACGGAACTCAATTCTTTATTTGTGTCCGGTCGTAGCTAGGTCATGTCATCGATATAATCGGCATTGTTTGGCCACGCATGAACGTCTGCTTAGGGGTTGCCAGCTCAACCGATCGACGCAACACACGCATTAAAACGTTCTGCCGGTGTTTCAAATCCGAGCGTCTTGCGTGGCCGCTCATTTAACTGACGGGCCACGGCATTCAGCTTCGCCTGAGAGTGTACCGACAAATCGGTTCCTTTGGGAAAATACTGTCTCAGCAGACCATTGGTGTTCTCGTTGGAGCCGCGCTGCCACGGGCTCTTCGGATCGCAGAAGTAGATCTTGATGTCGGTCGCCAACGTGAAGCGTTTGTGATCGTGCATCTCCTTGCCGCGATCCCAGGTCAGTGATTTGTAGAGTTCACTGGGTAGCTTACGGGCTTGTTTGATCAGGGCATTGATCACGGTTTCGGTGTTCTTGTTCGACACCTTCGCCAGCATCACATAGCGCGTGTGGCGCTCAACCAGCGTGGCGATCTGACTGTTGTTCGTGCCGATGATCAGGTCGCCTTCCCAGTGACCCGGTACCGCACGGTCCTCAACAGTCGCTGGCCGTTCCCGGATGGACACCATATCCTTGATCTGACCCCTGCCACCCCCTTTCTGGCTGCTATGCCTCGAACGGCGTATCGCACGTTGGCTTCTCAGGTGCTGCTGCAGCTCCTTTTTCAAAGCCCCCCGGGCCTGGATAAACAGGCTCTTGTAGATGGTCTCGTGTGACACCTGACGCTTCTCGTGCTCCGGGTAGGTCCGCTTCAGCCAACCTGCAATTTGTTCAGGCGACCAGTGTAACCGCAGCTTGCTCGCCACCCGTCGGCTGAGTACAGGCTCACTCACCAGTTTACAGGGCTTGGGACGGTGCGCTCTATCCCAGGCGGCCTGGTCGGCCCTGCTGGCCCGGTAATGCTGCAGACCACCATTGCGGTTCACTTCCCGACTGACGGTCGAGGGTGCGCGACCCAGCCGCGTAGCAATCGCCCGCAACGATAAATCACAGGCAATACCGCGTGAGATCTCTTCACGTTCAGCCAGCGTCAGTGCCAGGCGGGAGCGCCGCCGTGGTGGCGGACGTATGCCGCCCGTCGGCGCCAACATGTTGAATACTGAAGATGAAGGCCGATCAAAGAGTCGACCTATTGAGTTGAGAGACTCACCACGCTGCCAGCGATCCCAGATGTCCGCCCTCTGAGCGGCTGTGTATTCTATCCGTGTTCGGTAAGCCATTGCATACACTCCGTCTTTTGGTGAAAAGATAAAGTGTTGCGCTCACCAGTTGAACCCGCCGGTCGTTCTCGTACCTTGCCCGAGTCCCATCAACTGATTAGTGCCAGGGTCAGCTTATCGCCGGTAGACGCCCTGGCCGCCCTGCGAAGGACCTTCAGATCCTGGCCGGGAATCGACAAGAAGGCGTCGCCATTCGGCAGTCACGTCTCGTTCCCTTCAGCCGTCCGAGGTCGCCGTTAGCTCCTATTGAGCGTTACCTAACCGATTGACATGGGTAGGAGTGGGCTTCGCACGCGAATGATCCGGCAGATATCGGTTCGTGGCTGGAGGTCGCTCCTGATATGGATTGACCTGTCAACTATTGGCACTGATTTTCGTCCTTTTCCTTTCTTCATCAATGGCTTCGGCTCAGGATATGAAAGGCTGTTAGCGACGGTGGATCACTCTGATATACGTGGGTTGGTACCGACCTGACTTCACTTCGTCGCGGAGCTGCCCTTCTCTACTGGCGTGGGTCAGCCCTCCCTAAAAGAGGGTGCCACATAGGAGCGTCTGGGGTTCTCCTCACCGGCCTCCCATACCCTGAGCCGAAGCCACTGACCGTACTTCATGCCAGCGCCTTGCTGGCGTGTGTTTTGCCCTGGACCTCACAGGCGATAGCCCAGATAAAGCCGGCCAGTTCACGGGCCACCGCGGTAATGACCAGCTTGTTCTGCTTGCCTGTCTGCATCAGCGCTCGGTAGCGCCCGCACAAGCGCTTCTGTGCTTGCCAGGCGATGGCCTGGACCTGCTCTGAGGTCTTCTCGGCACGTTTTTCAATATCCCGTGTTTTGCGGGCAGGGAAACGGTAGTTCCAGGCCGATTCCACCAACACCCGTCGCACATGGCCATTACCGGTGCGGGTGATCCCGCCCTGGCGCCGCGTACTACCGCTGGAGTGCTCGCTGGGTACCAGCCCCAGATAACCCATCAGCTCTCGCGGTGAGTCAAAGCGGGTGATATCCCCCAGTTCCGCCAGTGTCGTCATCGCCGTGACAAGCTTCACGCCGCGCAACGCCATCAGCGCCTCGGCCACCGGCCCGAGCGACCAGCCTTTGAGCACCTGGCGCATCTGCTCTTCGAGCTCCGCCACTCGCCTCTGCGCGGATTTGACGCTGTCGATATACTCCTGCAGCACCAGTTGCTGGACGGGTTGGACGAACTTCACCTCCTCCAGCCAGCGCCAATGCGCCTGAGTCCAGCGGCTCTTGCCCGGATAGACCTTGCTGTGGCGCAGCAAAAAAGCGCCCAGACGTTGCCGTGCCTTCAGCTCCAGGCTCTTCATGTCCTCTCGTGCACGGCTCAAATCACGCACTGCCTCCTGTTCCTCGTCTGGCACCCACACCCCGGTCAGCTCGCCAGAGCGGTGCAGTCGGGCCAGCATCAGCGCATCGCGCCGGTCGGTCTTCATCCGCTCACCCGCCTTGCGCGGGATGAGCGAGGGTGCCACCACCTCACACTCATGGCCCAATGCCGTGAGCTGGCGGTGCAGCCCGTAGCCGCACGGACCCGCTTCATAACATACATTGAGCACCTCGCCGTTCGGACTTAAGCGCTTGAGCAACTTGCTCAGCGCGGCGCTGTTGTGCGCGATCTCACCGTGATAGTCCGGCTCACCACGCCCGGCTCGGGCGACCGCGATAGCGATGGTGTCTTTATGAACATCCAAACCGACGTAAATGTTGTTAAACTCTCTCATGACCTGCCCCCTCGATGTGGCTCTGTGTTAATGGGTTTTCCCAACCTCGAAACATAACCCACGTTGTCGAGGTTGGGCAGGTCAATCCATGATGTCTACAAGGCATGTCAAAACGTTTGGTACAGCTGGATGGCGGCTGAACGGTGTTCATTCCACCGGCCGCGGCGCTGAGATCTGCGCCATGGTGCCTTCGATCCAGCTCTCCGCCTCTTTGAGGATCGCCGCCGCCGAGCGCCCGGCGCTGTGGATGGGTGGACCGATTACCACCTGGATCTCGCCCGGACGCATCCGGAAGCCGCGTGCGGGCCAGTATTCCCCGGCGTTGTGCGCGACCGGTACGATGGCATGTCCGGTC
>Ga0265293_10008954_pt1 | contig 14578 bp, 10 predicted proteins | sample Munlanlewell138R_FD_192505 | JGI IMG/M metagenome (GOLD analysis project Ga0265293, IMG submission 192505) | Leachate microbial communities from a municipal landfill in Southern Ontario, Canada - Leachate well 138R | ecosystem: Engineered > Solid waste > Landfill > Unclassified | place: Canada...
ATTCCTAACGGAATGATTAAAAAATCCATATTTTAAAACCAAAAACCCATGCGGAGCGTAAACATTCAGCGTAGCCGAAATGCCCTACAAATCCCATTCATCATTCATCATTCATCATTCACCATTAACAATTAATCATTCATCATTAAGCATTTGAATATTTGTTCCCTCATACTTAGCATGAACAATAGGAGACCCCTTATACAAAACACAACCTTGCTTAGTAGTGTGAGCAATAAGCGAATCGCACGCCCAAACCACAAAATCCTGAATACTATTATTCGTAACATACATAGTTTTAGTTTTAAGATTTTCCGCATTAATCTTTGAGGTGTATGCAGCCTGCATGCGAGCAGTAGTGCAAGTACCATAAAACTCAAACTCGCCACCAGCCTTGTTCCATGTAGTAAATAGAAACGAAGGAGCATCTATTTCAACAGAAATAGAAGACACATACGCATTCATATACATATACATACAGCGTGTTATTGGCTTAATTGTGCTAAAATTACATGCCTCATGTATATACACAGTATCAACACAGCTTGCATGAATGTAAACCTGTGGTTTTTCATAGTTTTTTGTGGCATACCATTTTGTGGTATTGCTCATAGTAATGCAGTTGTTTGTTTGAGTAATAGAAACAGCATCAACAATAGCCTCAGTACCCGAAATAATACAGAAATCTAAACTATCTTCAACAAAAAACACATCAGCAATGCCTTCAATATTAAGAGTAGAGGCAGCATTCGTTTGAATTACTTTTTGTGTATGTTTACGTGCATTAAAACTTTGCTTTGTACATGCGTTAAAGTTGATACACATAAGCATACAAGCACAAAAACATAGTGCAGATATATTATTTTTTTGCTTCATTATTACTATTTCTAATGTTTGGAAATGTATATCCTATACCAATTTCAAGGAAATCGGCTGTAGTTGCATGAGCCTTTAAACCTAATTGAATGCAATACGACTGCCTTGCGTGATACCGAAGAGCTACGCGATTAAAAAATTGATGTTCAGCATGTGCATGAAAAGTATATACACCTATATGCATTAAAAAACTAAATGGCATATAATACACTTCAACACCCGTGTGAACACCCGCACTAAACGCTGTTTGTTTATTTGTGTGCAATGCTTTTGAGGCATCATAAAACATATCTACACCTATAGTAAAGCCATAAGTGTGCCATATAAGTTTCTGTATTTCAAACATAAAAGAAGATGTTGGAAATAATGTAGAGTTTAAATATTCATCAGTTTTTACACCTCCCGAAACAAAGGCTGAATATAGCATAGGTGCAGCAAGTGTTCTTCGGTTATAATACACACGTTCCTTGCATATTGGCGAAAAGGAGTATTGATATGCCGCCGAAAAGGTAAGACTGTTTAATCCTAAGTTTGGCGTATGAATTTTTCCATTAGAAATGTGCGACATCTCTACACCTAATTTACATGCTTGATTGTGCGTAAACCTATATGCTACTTGCAAATCAAGTCCTATAAAAAAATTAAACGGACTACTTATTGCAATATTAAAAATACTTTTTGATAAAGGTTTATATATATAAGCAGTGCCAAAATTACATTGGTAAAGCAAAGCCCATCTTGCAGTGTTAATAATAGGAATATCTAAAACAGCAAACAACAAACTTGCAGAGCCTAACTTTTCAGAATTACCTAAAAACGTGTGTGTATATCCAATTCCGTAGCTTGGAAATCGAAACAACGATGAACTTATTGTGGTATAATCTGATGTTTTTCGTAGTTGAATTTCAATTGATTTCTGAGGTTCTTCAACCAAATAATTTAAAAACGAATAATGGGGGAGTATTGTACCATAATGCAGCTTTGTTTCAAACTCATACGCGTATGTATTTGCTTGTGCATACAGTGTTTTACCGCACATTACATACACAAAACATAATAAAAACAGCATACGTTTCATACACATAGTTTATAAATGTATTATACTGCCTTCTTCTGAGGCAACAACAGAAACATGTACAGGAATATATTCTTTAAGTTCGTCAACGTGTGAAATAACACCAACTATTTTACCTTCTTTTTGTAAATTTTGCAGGGTTTCAAACACAAGTTGCAATGAATCTTTATCTTGTGAGCCAAAGCCTTCATCAATAAAAAAGAAATTTGATGCAGCAGGATTCTCCGTTTGTATAATTTCAGACAAAGCCAATGCTAACGAAAGTGCCGCCTGAAATGTTTGTCCCCCCGAAAGGGTTTTTATATGCCGCACATGTCCATTGTTTAACAAATCCCGCACTTTAAACGCGTTAGTATCATCAATTTCCAATTGCAATGTATGTTTTGTAAGTACTTTAAATCGTTTGTTAGCTATTGAACACAAAAGATGTAAGTATTTTGTTGACATATAATTTACAAACCCTTGTGAAGCAAACAGCTTTAATAAAGTCCGTAAGTTTTCTATTCTATACGACACACTTTCAATCTTTTCCATCACATCTTTTTGTTTCTGAATCCGTTCTGTATATTGTTGAAGTAATTGTTTTTCTTGAATAAGCAATTTTTGTGTTTGTTGTGCTATTTGTTCAATTTCTTTATATTCTGCTTGTTTTTTTTCTAACACAGCTTTATCAAATGAGACTCCCGACAGTTTTTGCGATATTTTTTGAATGTTTTCTCGTGTAGTGGTGCATTCATGTTTATACTGCTCTAATTTTTTTGTGTGTTCTATAATTGTAGGCGATTGCTTCACAAATGATTCCACCTCTTGAAGCGAAGAAAACGATGACTCTTGTAATGTAGTTTCTATTTCTTTTTGTAAAGCAGCATACTCTTTCTCCTTTTCTGCATGTTGCAAAACAAAAGTATTACGAGAAGCAGTTAACTCATGCAATTGTTTTTGAGCATCTTCATACTCTTTTAACTGTTTGTGATATAACATAGTACATTCTTGTGCCTTATTTTCTCGTTCAACAACATTTTCCTCAAGTTTTTCAACAGATTGTGTGCTATATGCATCAAGTATTTCTTTAGAACATTTTTTTGAATGAATTTCAATTGCAGTTTGAAAGCGAGATATTGAATTAGTAATTTTTAACATCTCATCAGTATATTTAGCACGGTTTTTCTCTAACTTTTTTTGCTCATCTTCTGTGTTTTTTACTTGTTTTTCAAGAGATTCAATTTCTTTTTGTGTGGTAGTATAATGTGCAATTTTTGCGTCAATATCTTCTATCTTCTCATCGGGTTCAGCAAGGTTGCGAGCAATAGTAAGTTCATGCATTTTATCAGATGCCGTTGCATCACGTTCTTTTTCAGTTACTATATCACGATATAATATAAACAACTGTTGTTTTTTTTCCTGTACACCTAATAATTTTGTTTCAATATTCTCAATAGCAGTAGTGTGTGTACTTGTATCTTTTGCATTGTGTTTGAGCTGTGTGTGTTTGTTAGGATGTTCTGTTGCTCCACATAAAGGGCAGGGGGTTCCTGTTTCTAATTTTTCTTGCAACAATATAAGTTCCTCCTGAACTTTTGCGGTTTGTAAAGCAAACTCATGTTCTTTTTTTTGAGTATCTAAATCCTCTTGTATTTTAGTAAAAAATGGAATGTAATCAAATGTAAGTACATCTTTTGTAACTCCATATTCTGCAAGTATGTTTGCAATTTCTTTTGTGAACTTAGAAATGTTTTTCTCCGCAGTTACTCGTTCTACCCGTTGTTCCTCTATTTGTTTTATAATTGCCAAATACGTTTGCGAATGTATTTTCTGCTGCGTTAAATACGCAATATCACCTTGTGTTTGTTTTTTTTCAGCAATAGCAATTTGAAGCTGCGAAACAACTGCTGTTATTTCAGAAAGTTTTTTTTCAACCTTATCAACACATATAGTACCTTCTTTTTGTCGATTCAGAGCGTGTGTTAACTCTTTTGTGTTAGAAGCAATCTCAATACATTCTTTAATAGCGTTAGTAGTTTTTTCAAATTCAGCAAGGTTTTCAAACTCTGATTTTATGGTAAAAAATTGTTTCCTTTTCTCCTCAAAATCAATTTGTTTACGCTCTAATTCTTTAGTTTTAGATTCAACAATTTCTTTAAAATGCGTATGTTCTTTTTGTTTTTGTTCGCGGTTGCGTAACATCACTTCAAATTTCTTGCATGCCAATTGAATAGTTGCAATACGCGTTTCAACTGCAGAAAAAGTGTCGGCAGCAGATATAAGCTCTTCATTTTTTTTCTGTAACAGCTGTAATTCAGTTACATCATCGGCAATACGCAACAAAGTCTCTATTTCTTTTGACAGACTATTTTTTTGTGTTTGTGCAGTTTCATTTTTTGTTTCAAGTTCAGCAACATACAGCTTTTTTTGCTGCAACTCATCAGCAGAAACCTCTCCAATGCCTTGTAATTGTCCCTCTAACACAGCACGCTCTTCTTTTGTTTTATTCAACAATGATTTTGTTTTATCATATAAATCAAAAGAGTGTAAAGAAAATATATCCTTTAGCATTTTAGTTCGTTCGGTTGGTAGCAAATGAAGAAACTCCATAAAACGTCCTTGTGGAATAATAACCGTACGCTTAAAGTGTTCATATGAAAGCCCCGTGAGTTGCTGTGTAACATCAGTTTTTTTTGTTGGAATCCATTCTGAATTTTGCTCTATATATACAGAATGCGTATAAGCAGGAACTTTCGTAAAATCCTTTTTATTTCGCTTTCCTTCAACAATAAAACGATATCGTGTATTATTTGATTCTGCTATACAAATAAAGTCTATAAGTAATTGATTGCTTTGCAGATTCATCATATTATAGCTTCTTTCATCGCCTCTTGTATTCATGCGTTCCGTTTCGCCATATAAGGCATAGGAAATAGCTTCAATAATAGCAGATTTACCGCTTCCTGTAACACCAAATATACCAAATAAGCCAGCTTTCGTTAGTCGAGTAAAATCAATTGTTTGTTTTTTTTTATATGAATAAATCCCTTGAAGGGTTAAAGAAACAGGAATCATAAAAATCTCAATATTTAAAATAATTGCAGTATCAAAATTACACATTTTTTTAATTAAGTCTTCACCTATAGTCTATATGTTTTATGTTTTAAAAAATGTATATGTATTTTTATCGAACAGAGATTGTTTTTTTTATTATTTTTGTAACAATTTAAACGATACAAAAAATAGAACATAGATGACATTTGACGAATTAGACATTCATGACGAATTAAAAGAAGCCATATCGTATATGAATTTTGAACGTGTATCGCCTATACAAGAAGCCGCTATACCTGTAGCATTGTCTGGTAAAGATATTTTAGCATGTGCACAAACTGGAACAGGAAAAACAGCATCATTTGTAATTCCCATTCTTGACGATTTAATCCGAAATGGAAATCAAGGTACAACTTCACTTATTATTGTTCCAACACGCGAATTGGCACTGCAAATTGATCAAGAAGTGCAAGGGTTTTCATATTTCACAATGACAAGCAGTAAGGCTATTTTTGGAGGTGATAAGGGAAAAGATTGGAACGCTCAAAAACAGGCAATAACCGAAGGAACAAATGTTATTATTGCAACACCCGGACGATTAATGCAGCATTTAGCATTAGGATATGTTGATTTTTCTTGTCTCAGGCATTTAGTTTTAGATGAAGCAGATAGAATGCTTGATATGGGATTTTATGATGATATTAAACAAATAGTTACCTACATTAAAAATCCTGTTCAAACATTATTGTTTAGTGCAACAATGGCACCAAATATCCGTACACTTGCTCATAAAATTTTGCATAATCCCGAAACTATTACCATTGCAATTGCAAAACCAGCAGCAGGAGTAACACAATCGGCATATATGGCATATCCAAATCAAAAAATTAAAATCATTCATCATATTATTACTATAAATCCAACATATGACAGCATTTTGATTTTTACTGCAACTAAACGAAATGTGAACAATATTGTAACGCATTTACAAAAAACATTACCAATGGAATCAATTGCCGGAATTTCATCTGATCTTGAACAAAAAGAACGAGAAGATGTGTTGGTAGGATTCAAATCAAAACAAATAAAAATATTAGTAGCTACCGATGTGTTAAGTCGTGGTATTGATATTAAAGGAATTAATCTTATTATAAATTTTGATGTGCCAGCAGACCCCGCTGATTATGTGCATAGAGTAGGACGTACTGCACGTGCCGATTCAAAAGGCGAGGCAGTTACGCTTATTAGTGATGTTGATATACATAAATTTAAACGTATAGAAACCTTAATAGATGCTGTTGTTGAAAAACGAGAAGTTCCAAAAAAACTTGGTAAAACACCTTTGTGGAACAGTGCAGCTTCACATACGCAAGGTGCAAACAGAAAAAAAACAGGACACACACGTAAAACAAAAAACAAGTCAAAGTTTGTACGCAAACCATCATCAAACAATAATAATACAAAACTATAAACGGTAGTATATTGTTACAAAAAAAAACATGCAGGAAGAGTGCTCGCTCATCATTATATATTAATTTTAGGTTTTACATAAAAAAATGATTTTAGTATTAAAAAATACACGTTATTTGCAATTATTTTTTAATAACGTAAATAGAAATGAAGAACACGTACTTTAATCTTATAGAACAAAGTTTCTATTTTCCGCAAGAAGGATTCGATTTACATGATGGATATCTTTCATTTCAAGGAGTTTCTATCAAGTATTTAATTGAAAAATATGGAACACCTTTTCGATTTATTTATTTACCAAAAATAGGTGAACAAATAAAAAAAGCCCGAAACCTGTTTAATAAAGCTATAAAATATTATAATTATAGAGGTGAGTATCAATATTGTTATTGTACAAAATGCAATCACTTTTACCATGTTATTAACGCAGCATTGCGTCACAATGTAAATATTGAAACCTCCTCATCATTCGATATTGATTTAGTATTAAAATTATATAAAGAAAAAAAAATAGACAAATCAATTATTGTTATTCATAATGGATACAAAACAAATGATTATCTGCATAAAATTATACTCTTACGCGATTTAGGATTTAAAAACACAATTACTATTCTCGACAGCATAGAAGAACTTACTCGTTTAGAGAAAGTTGTGGGACGAAAGAAAATAAAAATAGGTATTAGAATGGCAATTAATGAGGAATCTCAATCAGCATATTATACCTCGCGTTTAGGAATTCGACATACCGAAATAATACACTTTTATAACAAACGAATAAAACCACGTAAAAACCTTGAACTAAAAATGTTGCACTTTTTTGTAGATTCAGGTATAAAAGATAGTTTATATTATTGGGGAGAATTTCAAAAAGCAGTTAAATTATTTGTAGGACTTAAAAAACAGTGCGAAACGCTTGATTCTTTTAATTTAGGAGGAGGTTTTCCTATACGTAATCATTTAGGATTTGAATATGATTATGAATATATGATAGGAGAAATTGTGAAAAACTTAAAAGAAACATGCATGAGAGAAGAGGTTGATGAGCCTAACATCTTTACCGAATTTGGAAAATATACTGTAGGGGAGAGCGGAGCTATTATTTTTGAAGTACTCGATCAAAAACAACAAAATGATACAGAATGTTGGTATATCATTAATAATAGTTTAATGAATACCATTCCAGACGCATGGTCAATACACGAACGATTTATTTTACTGCCAATAAATAAATGGAACAATGAATATAAACGTGTAAATATTGGCGGTATTAGTTGCGACCATTCTGATTATTATAATTCCGAAGATTTGAATCAAGAAGTTTTACTGCCCGCATATTCAAATAAAGAAAAAGAACCTCTTTATTTAGGTTTTTTTCATACTGGCGCATACCAAGACTCAATTAGTGGATATGGTGGCATTAAACATTGTTTAATACCTTCGCCAAAACATATAATTATTGATCGTGATGAAGCAGGGAATATTGTTGATTATGTGTATCGAGAAGAACAGTCTGCCGAAGAAATGTTTAAAATTCTTGGATATAATCAAGATGAATGATATATTGGCTCAGACTGACGTGTTGTTGCTGTAATGAAAAGAAGTATTGGTATAGTATATATCTTGTTTTTGTGTGCTTGTAATGCATACACACAAGATTCTCTTTCTCAAAAACAAACGTACTTATTACGTTTTCATCTTTCACAAGGAAAAATTATTAATAATTTTAAAGAATTGCCGCCGTATTCAAACTCACACTATTTTGAATGTGATTTGTTACGAAACACAAACGGGAGTAAAGAATGGCATGCACAGTATTCTTTTCCTGACATTGGCGTTTCGTTTTTATATGGAAATTTAGGAAACGATAGTATTTTAGGATCGATGTATTCTGCATACCCAACATGGTATTTTCATATATTTAGAACTCGTAAATTAGGAGCACTTATTAAAACAGGAGTTGGATTCGCATATTTTAACTCACCATTTAACATACATAGCAATCCACAAAATATTATTATTGGTTCGCATATTACTAATATTACAACGTTTAGTTTTTTGCTCCGATATCAGCTCACACAATCTATACAACTGAGTTCGGGAGTGTCGTTTGTACATTTTTCAAACGGACACTTGCGAATACCTAATGTTGGAGCTAATGATTTACGATATTCGCTTGGTGTTCACTACGCACCAATGAGAGTGAATCTACCAAAAACAAAAAAAATATATGATTGGGACACAACATATAATTTTAATGTTAGAATAGGCATGGGACTGCACGAAATGGCTGGTACTATTCGCCCGGTAGGTGGCAAATTATTTCCTGTATATTGTGCAGCAGCATATGTTTCTAAACAAAAAGGCATACATGATATGTATGTGGGATTATATACAAAATATTATGAAGGGTTTTATAATTATATTCGTATGGAAGACTTATATCCCGGTTCTGAACATATAAAATCTATGGTGTTAAGTAGTTTTATAGGACATGAATTTTTACTGGGGCGTTGGGGTTTTGTACAAGAAATTGCTCAAAAATTCTACAATCCATTTTTCAATGAAATAAGTCCATATGTACCTATAGAAAAAAAACAAAAAATGACTGCTAAAAATATACTTTCTGCACGAATTGGCTTTTGTTATTATGTATTAAAACCAGCAATGCAGCAAAAAAATAATCTTGCGGTAGGATTGTTTATTAAAACAAATTTAGCACAATCTGATTATGTTGAATGTAATGTAAGTTATTCTTTCTAATGAAATTTTTATATCCATATATTATTGCCTGTGTGCTTGTTATGTGCGGATGTGCAAAAAACAAATCTCCCTTGCCATTTGATTCCATTCTTATTGCAGATTCTATTTCTATTCAACAAATAGCATTTGCTACAAATTCACATGCTTTTGCAGTTGGTGGCATAGCTCGTGAATATGGTTGTATTTATAAAACAACAAACGGTGGCACACAATGGAACATAGTAGAAACAACAGTTTCGCGTATGAATTCTGTGTTTTTACACAATCAAAGCAATGGTGTTTTTTGTGGCGATGAACAAGAAAAAGATAAATTATGTATCTATCGTTTAGAAAATGATTCTCTTATAAACATGATTCACACAAACATTTGGACTGCATGTGATTTGCAGAACATAGCATTTATTGATTCTTTGCATGGTTTTATTGTGGGCGAAAAAGAACATGGCGTTGGATATGTGTATAGAACAAAAGACGGTGCAAAAACATGGCAAAATGAACGATTTGTACACTTTGGTTTTTCTGCAATAGATATATTTGACTCACAGCATATTGCAGTAAGCGGACATGGGGGAATTGTGCAATTAGAATCAGATGGTATAACACATTCTTTTGCACATATAGAAAATGATATTTTTACTGATATAACATATATTTCAGAAAGTGTGTGTGTTGCAAGCGGATATAGTGGTTCTGTATATAGAAGTATTGATGGTGGCACACATTGGGAGAAAGTATATAAACACGGACTTTTTTCTAAAAAATATTGGAATGCTATTCACTTTGTAAACGCACAACACGGTTTTATATGTGGAGAAAATGCAATGCTCCTTGAAACAAAAAATGGGGGAGTGTCGTGGGAATTGCACACATTACAATTTAATGGCGATTTGAATTGTATTACAAGCCAAAACAATGTGCTATATATAGGTACAAGCAAAGGAGTAATACTTACAATCCCGAATATATTGTAGAATTGTAATCCACAATATATTCAAGATTATATATACTATTAGAAGTTTGGTTTTAATATGTATTTCGAATAAAAATCGTTGATTATTTTCACCGCTTCGTCAGCAGTATCAACAATTTGCATAAGATCCATATCCTCAGCATTAATATTATGTTCTTCCTCCAAAACTTGTTCTTTTATCCAATCAATAAGTCCTGCCCAATATTTTTTTCCAACAAGAATAATAGGGAAATGCCCAATTTTTAAAGTTTGAATAAGTGTTAATGATTCAAAAAGCTCGTCAAGTGTACCAAAACCACCAGGCATTACCACAAAACCTTGAGAATATTTCACAAACATTACCTTTCGTGTAAAGAAATGATCAAAATTTATGAGCTTATCAGGGTCAATATATGGATTTGATGTTTGTTCAAACGGAAGCACAATGTTTAAACCAACCGATTTTCCACCTTCTTTATGGGCACCAAGATTACCAGCTTCCATAATACCAGGACCACCTCCAGTAATAACACCATAGCCTGATTGTGTTAGTTTTGCAGCAATTTCCTCAGCTATTTTATAATAAACATTTGATGGTTTTGTACGTGCCGAACCAAATATTGAAACACATGGACCAATCCGCGATAATTTATCAAAACCTTGAATTAATTCTGCAATAATTCTAAATGTTGACCAGGTGTCATTAGATTTAATTTCTTGCCAATCTTTTTCTTTAAAAGCCTCTTTAAGCAAATCGTCATTCTCTATCATATTCGTTTTTTTAATTGTAAAATAATAATTATGTACATACAATGTATGTGTTATTTTTTCTTTGGATAATCAAATCGTACTAATTTATTTCCTTTTGCACTAAAAATATCTGTCCATTCATCAATGTTTAATACCATAAGTGCAATTCCAAGAGTTGGAAAACCTCGAATATCACCAGTATTACACATAGTTATCAAAAAATCAGACAATCCGGGATTATGTCCGCACAACATAACTGTTTCTACATGAGAAGGTAAGGAGGAAAGTTCCATTTCAATTTTTTCTACAGAAGTTAAATACAACTTATGAGAATACACTAATTCCTTATATTTAAAACCTAATTTAATAATACCTTCTATTGTTTCTTTTGTTCGCACGGCATCGCTACAAAGAATAATATCAGGAGTAGGATATTTTTGAATTAATATACTCGCCATTATTGGAATATCACGTTTTCCTCGCACATTAAGCACTCGTTCATGGTCTGTTAAGCCTTCTTGCGACCAATCCGATTTAGCGTGACGTATTAAAATAAGTCTTTTCATCTCTCATATTATTGTAATTGCTATAAAAATACAATAAAAATTTGATTTCCATCTGTTTTAAAATTGAATTTGCATTCTTACTTTTGTATTTAAAGCAAATTTATTTTCAATAAATCCATATCGTATAAAATCAGCATATGCACCTAAATACACATAATATTTTTCCGACAATGGGAATTGAACACCTGCTCCAAATTGAGGTCCATATCCAAATGTTGAATATAAGGCTGTTTCGTTCACATACGAATCTGCAGAATAATACATAGAACGAGTAATAGGACCTATAGTCATGCTATGTGAATTAGTTTGTAAAAACGAGGCAATTGCTCCCAAATCAATATATGGCGTATATTTTTGTTGCTCTAACAAAAGAATATGAAAACCACCGCTTATAGTAAATCGTTTTTCAGATGCTGTAATAACACCTTCTTGTGTGTTTGTTGTTTTAGGAGGTTGTGGAGGCGAAGTAAGTTCAAGCAAAAATATTCCATAGCTATCTAATAATGCTATATCAAAATTAGAATAAAATGCCAATCGTGAACTTGTATAATATTGTAGATGAAATCCTATTTCTATGCCGGGTTTATATCTAAAAATCGTTGTATTTGGATTAAACACAAAGTCATCGTTTAGATATAATGCAACTTCCTCATATGTAGATTGATTACCTAATACATTGCGTAGTTTTGCTGGTCGTGAATCTGCTCCATTATAATACATTGCTTCATTTGCATTTGCAAAATATGCTCCCACATTTAATCCTATTGAAAAACCTTCTTTTTTTGTCTGTGCATGCGACAAAGTAAGTATTCCCATGCATATAAGTGTGCAAATATATTTCATATCTTATGTTTTAAAATTAAAATACGCATCATCAGAAATATGCAATGCAGATTGAGTGTCGTGAGGAGTTTCAATACGAATAAGTTGATATGAAACCGCAGGCATTTCAATACTCATAGTTTTTCCTTGTATAGAACATGGTATGTTTTCCATACAATCCATATGTTTATCACGCATTGTTTTGGGAATTACAAACTGAATTGTTGCAGGAGCAGAGGATTTATTATATACAACTATTACATGAGACATAAAATACGAGCGAGAATACACTAATTGCATTTTAGTGATGTGCAACACCCGAAAATCGCCATATATTAAAGCCAAAGATTTTTTTCTGGTTTGCAATATTTTTTTTGAATGTTGCAACATATCCTTTTCATGCTCTTTTAAATCTTGAAATCTCATAGGACGTCGGTTGTCGGGGTCAGCAGCACCAGGCATTCCATATTCATCACCATAATAAATAACAGGCACTCCCGGAATTGTGGAAATAAATGTAATAAGCAATGCTAATTTTTTATATCCTATAGGATTTTTTACCACAATATGTCTATTCCAACCTTCATGAACAGGATTTTGATGCATCCATAAATCCTCACCAGCATATGATATAAATCGAGGCATATCATGATTTCCCGAAATGTTTCCCATAAGATTATGCCAACCAAAACTATCTAAATCTTGTTTTAATGCCGTAATAAGTTTCTCAAAATGAACTTGTTCATATAAAAAAGCAGAACGAATTTCATAATACAAATTAAACGAAAATTGCCCGTCGTGAATACCAGAATTAATATATGATTGCAACATTTCCCTTCCGCCAAATGTTTCACCTATTTGAAATAAGCGTTTGTTTTTTGGAATCATCACCTGTTCTTTGAGTTTACGAGTGAGTGTTCGCCAAAAATGTGTGGAAATATGTTTGGTGGCATCATGCCGAAATCCATCGAGGTTATATTTTTTAACCCATGTAACAGCAATATCGGTCATTAACTCTAAAGCTTCTGGTTTATCAAAATCAATAGTTGGCAAAAACTCTTCAAACCATGTAGTAAAACGCTGATCTTCCCATCTGCCAATATTTAAAGAACCATCGGGCAATTTGAGTGGTGTTTTCCAATCAGGATTCTGTTGTACAATAGGATTGTCTTGATGCACATGATTTGCAACGTAATCTAAAATAATAGAGATATCATGTGCGTGAGCAGTACTTACCAAAGTACGCATGTCGTGTTCGGTACCAAATCTATCATCAATTTTTTGCGAATCAATAGGCCAATATCCATGATAGCCCGCCGATTTTTGTCCGTTTTTTTCAATATATGATAAAGGATTTTGAACAATAGGAGACACCCAGATTGTATTAACACCAAGTTCTGAAATATATCCATCATTAATTTTTTTGGTTATTCCTTGAATATCCCCACCATAAAAATTCAATTTAGCATGTACATCAGGATCAGTAAGCGGTCTGTCGTTTTGCGGATTTCCATTGTTAAATCTATCAACAAGAATAAAATATATTATTTGTGCCTCTTTATCATCACGCGTTAAAAGACTTTCTGAATGAACCACTTTACCATATTCAAGTGGAATAAGAATATCATTAGCAATTGTTGTTGAAGAATAACAAAAACATCGTATGTATGAGCGTTTTATATCACATGCTTCAGGAGGAATTGTTATCATCAAGCGGTTTCCATGGAAAAATAACTCATGATTTTCAAGTTTTCTATTTTGCCATAATGCAACAAATCCATCAACATTACCCTCTGTTTCAATAATAACATTTGTTTGAATATTATTAAATGGATACGCATGAATACAATCAAATTCATTTTGAAAGGGCACACGCAACAATGAATTATATCCACCGTACCCATTTTCAATAGTTTCATTATTGTGCGGGTCAACCATCCATTTTCCGTCAACAATTATTTGGTATGCATAATTTCCCGGTTCTATTTCTAACACTATTTCCCAAGCGTCATGTGCATAATAAAGGTTAAACCCCTGTGGGTTCCAGCTATTAAAATCACCAGCAATTTGCACAGAGTAGGGTGCTCCTGCAATTGAAACACGGTAGATAAATTTTATTTTTTTTGATTTTATTAAAATAATACTTGCTTCTTCACCATCTTGAAAACGAATATCAAGCGTGCTTATAGGCTTTAGAATCTGAGAATTATCAATTTCTAATTTAAGTAATTGATTTTGTTTGTTTTCCCATAAAAAAACACCTTCAGGTGG
>Ga0265293_10008956_pt1 | contig 14577 bp, 19 predicted proteins | sample Munlanlewell138R_FD_192505 | JGI IMG/M metagenome (GOLD analysis project Ga0265293, IMG submission 192505) | Leachate microbial communities from a municipal landfill in Southern Ontario, Canada - Leachate well 138R | ecosystem: Engineered > Solid waste > Landfill > Unclassified | place: Canada...
TTAGACAGGTTTAAGTGGTCAACCATTGCTGGTAAGGTTCATAAGACACTCGTTTCAGTAAATAAAGATAGACTTTCATTCGTTAGCTAAAAATAATCAAAAATAATCGAAGAAATTTTTGTCAAAACGCCTGGAAAATGGTAGTATATAGTAGGAGCCTATGAAAGTAGGTTCTATGCCCGCTTTGGGCGTTTGGAGTATACAATGAAAGAAACGGTATTAAACATAAGTCTTAACTTCATTGAGGAAAAAGACCTAGCCCAAGCTGGTATTCCCGATGAATATAAGAATCCTCTGTTGACGTGGGTTAGATTTGTTTTTACAGATGACAAACCTAATGCGAATAGACAGGGTATTAGTCAAGACGAGTTTCCAAACTTGATAAAGTCTATGGCTTATATGCCAATAAAAGCTAATTTTGATTCTGAGTTTGGACTAGAAGGTCACTCTGACGCTCGTATCATAGGGGTAATTAAAGCAGGTCAGCAAGAAGGGGATAAAGTGGTGGCTGTCGGTGCGATTTATCACGATGAGTTTCCAGATGTTGTAGATTTCTTTAAGAAGGAAATGTCAGAAGGAAATAGAGTTGACTTTTCTTGGGAAATTCGTTATAAGGATTCCGAAGAGAAGGATGGTGTTGAGTGGCTAAAGAGTATTACTACTAAAGCTGTAACGGCTGTTCAACATCCTGCATATGAAGGCAGGACACCTCTCGTATCTATTAGTGCTAAGGATTTAATCCAGTTAATAGATGATGAATTGAAGGACAGAAAAGTTACTGAGGTGGTTAAGAAATGAAAAGAATTTTAGATTTGAGCGAAGTGTCTACCCCTCAGTTAATGGAGATTAAGAAGGTTTTGAGTGCTGGTGTTCGTGCCAAGGCTGAAACTTCTATAGCTCAGGAAAAATCTTATCTATGTCACAAGAGTCCACCTGCTGGTTATCCAAAAGAGAAAGCAGATTATGGTGACCCTGCGTGTTATAGATACCCCCTAAACACTGAATCTAGGTGTTTAGCCGCTTGGAGATACGTTCATCAAGCAGATAATAAAGCAATCCTTGGTGATAAATTTAAGAGCGTAGAGAGTAAGATACGTAGCTACGCAAAGAAACAGTACAATTTAGACCTTCAGGTCGGAGAATCAGATGAATTTAACTGGGAGCAAGCATTCGTAGAATACTACGACACCGAAACAATGGGTGAACGTTGTGACACTATCGTGCTTGAACCCGAAGAGTCTGACTCAAATAGTGAGGTAGATATTATGGACGAAAAAGAGAAGATTACGGCTCTTGAAGCTGAAGTCAAAACTTTGAAGGACGAAAAGGAGTCTTGGAGTTCAGAGAAGACTGACTTGGAAGCCAAAGCTTCTCAGGTTGAAGCTCTTACACAAGAGCTAACAACTCTGAAGACGGAAGTTGAGGCTCTTAGGAAGTTCAAGACCGATACCGAAGAAGCGGCTCAGAGAGCCGATAAAATTAAGGGTATCAAGAGTAAGTTAGATGAGGCTGGTATTGAAGCTGATGTGGAAACTGAGGCTGATTATTGGTTGAGTATGACTGAAGATACTTTGACTAAGACAATCGCAAAAATGAGTGCGTTGTCAAAGGGAGCGAAGGCTTCTGCAAGTATAAAAGTTCCCCCTGTTGGTGGTGAAGACGAACCTGACGCAAGAAAGGTGGTTTCTGACGCATTGAAAGCACGCAAACAGGCTAAGGATAAATAGTGAGGTAATCTAATGGGTGTAGAAATTAGACTTAGAGGTACAGCTATACCTTGTATAGCACAAGAAAGCATCAAGGCAGGACTTGCTGTTAAACTTGGAGCCGCCTCAAACAGCCCAAGAATATTGGGTGGCAACGCTGACCCTGACCCTGCGTTGCAGGATGGAATCTACAATGTATTACAGGGTGCGTCACTACCTACATCAGATGATGATGCTGATGCTAAGTACGTAGCCGCATTTCGTGTGTACAATGAGAAACCTCCTCTGTATGAGACGCTTCCTGCTAACAATGAAAGTAGCGTAGCAGTTCCTTATACTCTCAGAGAATTCTCTGAAGGTGAAGAGAACCTACCTGCTGATGTTACGTTGCAAATGGTCGTACCTAGATTAAAGGAAGATGCAACAATCCCAAGTGGTGCGTTGATGTTGGCATACGATGAGGGTATTTACACTGTAACAAGTGGATGCTACTCTGGTGCTCTATCAACCTTTACAATTGGTGCGAAGATTAGTGTGAAGACTGGTGGTTTATGGTATGCAGGTGACACCGCAAAGGTTGGTATCTGCTTCGAGAAGAACTCCACCAAGGGTACGCTAACCATCAAGACAGAACAATAAAAATATTGGAGTAGGGGAGAGTGGTAATTCCCTCTCCCCACTTATTAGAGGATAAAATAATGGACGAAACAAAATTTAAGGAAGCTTATGCTCAAATAGCTAAGAATGATAAAAGAGCACTGGCTGAACTTATTGTCGAGTACGTAGACCCTAAGCACGTTACTCAGGACATCGTGGGTATGTTCCTTAATACAAGGACACTTAACCCTGGAGATGCTCTTGTAAAGAAAGTACGTAGGGGTATTGAAGTTAGACAGTTAGTTCCTGGTCAGAACACTCTTGCAAGCCAAATCACAGTTAAAGAGGTTGTAACTTACAATCTTGACACTGCATACGCTGAAGTTTCCCACAATGAGTGGGAGGTAGAGTCAGGTGAAATTGGCACTGTTGACGAAATAAGACGTGAGATGATGGCAAAACTGTCAGACTTTTACGTTGTTAAGGTTATGAATGCGTTGTACACATTGGCTACTATTGATGATAGCACTAACTTCTTCTATGTTGCATCACCTATTACTAGAAGCACATTGGAGACAGCTATTGACAATATTGCTGATGTTGCGGGTGGTGTTAAGGCTGTGGTTGGTAGAAGAACCGCTCTTGCTCCTATTACCAAGTTCGCTGGATACAGAGCCGCTGTTGGTGCTACCGAATCTACTGCACCTCTAGTTCCTGTTCCTTCAGTTCTTGAAGAGATTAGGAGAACTGGTTGGTTTGGTATGTACTACGGTGCAAACTTCATCAGCCTAGAGCAAGTTTATGATAACCCATACGATAGAAACGGTTTGATAAAGGATAACCTCATTGTCGTAATTGGTGACAATTGCGGTGAGTTTATCACTTACGGTGACGTAAGAGAAGACCAGTGGACTGATATGGTTACCGCTCCGCCTACTTGGCACTTGAGAATCTATCAGCAATTTGGTCTGCTATTTGACCGTATGGAAAACGTAGCAGTTATCAGAACTGACGAGACGTAAAGACGGAAATAAAGGGGAGAGATTAATACTCTCTCCCCTAACTAATATAACTAGGTGGATGAGAGGTTCAGAAGCTTAGTATAAAAATATAAAGGAGATATTGATATGGAAGAAAAATATCCAAAAGTATTCAAGAAGGCTATTAAAGGCTCTGTTGGTGGTAGGTATATCAACTCTAGGGGTGAGTATGATGAGTTTCTGTTAATGGGTGACCCTGCGACAGCAGAAATTGAAAAAGTCACCGTTGAGGTTTATGACAAGGAAGCTGAGAAGTATTTCATAAAGAATAATAAAGCCGCAGTCGTCAATGGTTACCTTATAGAAATCACAGAGGGGTATGAGATGACGCTAGATGAGATAAATGCGGTTAGTGACGGTTACTTGAAAGACCTTTTGAAGCAACCTTTTATGAGGATGAAGAAGAGAGTAGAAGAATTTACCTCACCTGTCCCAGTTGGTAGACTACTGGCATTCGCAAAAGCTGATAATAAACCAGTAAAGACCGTTGAGTTTTTACAGGAAGCTTTGAAGAAGTTTGATAGCAAACCTATACCTAGTGTGACTCAGATTGGTGACGTTAAAGTTGGCGGCACTGTATAAAAACAGGGGGCTAAGCCCCCATCGGAGCAGGTGATGGAAACAACGACTCTAGCATACTTGATACCACAGCTTAGACGGCAACTAAGTGATTATACAGAACCATATGCGTATACAGATGTTGTCTTATCTGGTTTCCTTCTTGATTCAATCAAAGCTTTAGGAAATAGATGGAACAACAGGTATCGTGTTGCCACTGTGGATAGTGTTCCAGACCTAGTTGTCAGGAACGATAACGAGTATTTGTTTGACTTTTCAGAACCACCTGTTATTCAGTATCAAGACGAACGTGCGGTTGTTCTTCAAGCTTCTATTTTGATAAAGAGTGGTACAAAATGGAGCGAGTCAGGTAGTGCGGTATCTTGGAGAGATGAGGAAATCTCATACTCTAACCTTGAGTCTGCAAGACAAAGGAGTTCTACACTACAGGATGATATAGATGAGCTTGACAAGTTATTTCCGATAAAACTAGCCAAAGCCAAGTATGGTAGATTGAAGGGTTGGGAAAAAGATTGGGAATAAGGAGTTAATGATAAGTATTGGATGAATGTCTTCAATACTTGATTAAATGATATTTTTAATCACGCTATCGAGTATGGGCTTGATACCGTTTTATATAGATTGTATAAAGGAGAGGAACTGTGGAAGATAAGGAAAGGGTAGCATTAAAGCTGATACAAATTTCTGATTTGCATATTACACCGTATAGAAATCTGCTTGAACCTATGGTTGAGTTTATCAATAGAGAGGAAGCGGATTTGGTTGTAGTTACTGGTGATACCGTGCAGTCCAGAGATAAGGAACTTTATAAAGTAGCGTCAGATACGCTAAATAAAATCAAGCATCGGGTAGTGGTTATCCCTGGTGATTACGATAGTGGGGATTTGTGGAAAGAGTTCTTCGGTGATAGAAGATTTAGTTCAATAAACTTGAATGGATTTTCTATTGACCTTATGGACACCTCGTTTATGAACCATAGATTTGCAGTTGGTTGGGCAGATGTTCTCGAACAAGAAGACCCCGAACAACACAAGTGGTTGTTAGAGAAACTTAATGACAATAAGTACCACATAGTATTTTCTCATCACCCATTTTGGGTTAATCCCACTAAAACTGGTGATAAGTATATTAAGAACACGTTAAGAGCCGTATTCTCAGGACATCTTCACGAACCTAACAGGTTCTATTATAAGTATGACGCACCAAAGTCAAACTTTCAAAGCGGTTTTACTTGTGTACCATTAAAGTTTCACGGTAATTCGCATTATTTGGTGGTTGTGGTTAAGAATACTGGTGAGATGATAAATATTCCTAGAGCAATAGGTGGTAAAAGAACAGCGTGGTAGGTGAATAAATATGGCGGCAATGACATTAGCAGAACTAAAAGCGGCTATTCAGGAGTTAGGATTTGATATTAACACCAAGGTTGTTTTGCTTGTTGGCAAGACATCTGATGGTAAGTATCAATTTGTCCAAGTTGATGATGATGGCAAAGTAGTGACAACTTCGTAGGGAGAGTCGTGAGTAAAACAACTTTTACTTGTCAGCAATGCGGTACAATCAAGACTGTTTATGATAATAAAAATCAGTCATTCAGGTATTGTTCTAGAAGGTGCTATCAATTATCACGCAATGCGGTTGATGGTGGCAAGGTTGAGATTGTGTGTAAGTATTGTGGAGGTACTAAGTTAGTTCCACATAAAGAAGTATTAAACGGTAAGCACAAGTATTGTAGTGTTCGGTGTGCTAATTTAGACCAAAATAAAATTCCACCCCAAGAACATAACCATACTTGCTATTACAATGGAGTTAAGTTTAGGTCAAAGGGTGAAATTCGCTATGCGGAGTGGTGTGATGTTGTTGGGTTAAAGTGGGAATACGAACCAAATGTGTTCAAGTTGTCTCACTGTAATTATATTCCAGATTTTTACTTACCAGATTTTGATAAGTGGGTAGAGATAAAGTGTGACATAAATGATAAGGAACACAAGACTAAAGAGTTTATGACGAATCACAGTTTAGATGTTCTGTTTAGGAAGGATATAAATAAATTAAGGAGAGGTTTGGATTATGGATGGAAAAATTAAACTACTTTGGGTGGGGGACAGCCCCGCAGTAAGCACAGGGTTTGGAAGGGTTGCACAAGGTGTATTAGAGAGTCTGTATCAAACTGGTAAGTATAGCGTTTCAGTCTTAGGAATTAATCACCCAATCGGTGACCCCCATCGTTATGAAGGAATGTTTAGAATATATCCTGCTAAAGCGAGTGGGAACGTTTATGGATTTAACAGGGTACAAGAAGTTGTTTCCAAAGAGAAACCAGACATCATCCTGATTAACAATGATTTGTGGATAGCTTCTGAGTATGTAAAAGAGATTCCTGAGAACAACAGGATTTTGACATATTCTCCAGTTGATGCTTTACCCGTTCAACCAGAATGGATTTTCAACTTGGAAAGAGTCAATGCTAGGATAACGACCTATACTGAATTTGCTAAGAAGGGTATACAAACGGCTCGTGAAGTTCCTATTGATATTATAGGTCACGCTGTAGACACAGATGAGTTTTACCCTATTGATGATGCTAGAAAGTTCTTGGCAAATATTCCTGAAGATGCTTTTATTATTCAGAACATTAATAGGAATCAACCTAGAAAAAGACTTGATTTGTTCCTCAAAGCTATGCAGATATGGCTAGGTAGACTCTCAACAAGCGATAGAAATAACGTAAATTTCTACTATCACGGAGCAATAAGAGACTTAGGGTGGAATTTGGTATCTTTGGCTCAGAGATGGGGTATTGATGACAGATTTTTAATCACCGACCAACGTAATCTGTCTCCTGCACAGGGTGTTTCCTTGTCTATGCTCAACAAGATTTATAATGTGGCTGATGTTCACGTTATGACATCAATGGGTGAGGGTTTCGGTTTAAGTCCCTTTGAAAGTGCGGCTTGTGGAGTTGCACAGATTGTTCCTGCACATTCCGCTTGTAAAGAACTTTGGGAAGGCAAAGCACCTCTTATTGATATAGACCATTGGGAAGTTTTGACTGGTGGTATAAACACTGAGGGTGGCATTATTAATGTTGAGCATTTAGCATCAATACTTGATGACCTGTATCACAATAGAGACAAGGTTAAAGATTACGCTAAGAAGGCTTATGACTATGTTCATCGTGAAGAGTTTACTTGGACATACGTTGCTAATAAATTCGACACTATAATTAAGGAGATGCTGGACACTGGTGATTCGTTGTCAAAGAAATTTGAACTACCAACAAAAACTCTGGAAATACCTTCTATGTCCGAGGAAGAACTCAAAGCTAAGATGGCTGAGAAGGAGACTAAAGAAGCAGTCGAGGTAAAAACAGATGACGATAAGCTTTCCAGCAACTAAAGCAACTAAGGACGCAATCAGAAATGCAATAGGTCAAACGGTTACTTTTGTAATTCGTGGTGACCCTACTGCTTGTCCAGTTTGTAGCGGATTAGACCAGTATGATGGTGTTAATGAAGCCAGTCTTAATCCCTATTGCACGGTGTGTTCTGGTCAATATTGGATAACTGATGACGTTTATTCTGGTGTAGTTGCTCACGTAAGGTGGAGAACTCAAGACGAACCAGATTTTGGTGTGGGTGGTTCTACTCCAGAGGGTGATTGTTACATAACAATTGACATTAACGCTATATCTGAGGCTAACATCGTAAAGATAAAGCACGTTATAGCGGATTCAAGGAAATTACAAATTTACAGGGAGATTCATAGAGGAGTCCCTACACGTGACCGCATCCGTTTTGTATGCAGGGAGTGGGGAAAGGAGTAATTAGGAATGGTTAATAACAAAGAGTTTCAAGGTTTAACTGAATTAGAAATCGTTAAGCTTATAAACAAGAGAAAGAAGAGATACTGTGCTATGGCACTGAATGACCTTGAAGAAGAGATTCACGACCCTGAGTTATTTAAGAAGGTGAGGAAGATTGTTCTTGACAATATGAATGGGTTTACAAGAAGCATATTCACAGTTGTGGGCATCAGTGTAGAAGGCATAGAAGAGGAATAATGTGGGGTCCAAGATTTTCCCATAACATATCATTATTTTACCCTGAAGCAATACTTAATTATATTGGTGTTACACCTGCAAATCCATACTATGGCACTGTATATCCTAGGGTTGTGGCAATAATAGAGACTGAAGTTAAGGCTACAGCATTGAGACTAAATTCCTTAGTTAAGGAAGCTTTCCATAGGGATTTGATTGATATTGATGAGTATACTACGCTATCAGAGTATTGGATGGCACTTGAGCTTGCTTTGTCTTCACCAGCACACGTTGGTGTAGAGTGGGGAAAGAAACTTGTTCAGGCTAGATTCATTGATACTGATTTGTTGGGTGGATTGGCGGAACTCATAGAGATACAAAAAGAGGTTTATCCATCGCAAGGTCCAAGTAATTTAGGAGCTTGGGCATCTCTCTATAATAGATGGTTAAGGGGTGAGGATGACAGGATTGGTGAGACGTTAAGGAGACGTTTGGATTTAATGGTATCCAGAAGTATTGCTCCTTTTGCAGAACTTATTGAAGAGGGAAACGATATGTACCCTGCGTATCCCACACATCCTGGGAAGCATACTCTAAGAGACTTCAAACCAGTTTACAATAGAGAAATGAGTGCGGCTTATCATAAGGTAGTTAGGTCTGTTGAAGCGTTGATAGCGACAATGCCACCACCGACACTAGCACCTGACACATTAAATGTTAGTGGTTCTGTTAAGAGCGGCTACTCTTGGACTGCTAAATCAGGTAACATTATTTTTGTACTTGAGAATACTATGAAGATGTCTGGCAACCGTTTTATGGGTTCTGGATTTATCTTATCAAACGCTGGAAATATAATGAAAAAATGGCACGGTTGGTTACCGAAGTAGGGAGAAAGGTAAGATGGCGGACAATACTCTAAATAATGGAATACTAGAAAGTGCAGTTAAGCAAGCGATAACCAAATTAGCGGAACGTGGAGTTGATGGTTGCACCACAAAGGACGTAATATTGGCTTCGTTCGGATGTCTGTCCGTAAATGGTGGTCTGTGTACGTCTGCTGAAGCTAGAGAGTTGAAAGACGAAGTTAAAAGATTTGGATGGAAAGTAGTAGGGATGTGTTTTGGGACATTGTTGTCCATCATTCTTGTACTGATTTTCCTATAAGGAAGGGTTTATGGCAACAGGAAAGTTTCATAATGAGGATTTAAGTGTCTACTTCTTCATAAAGACTTTAGATATTAATGGTACTGAGCTTGGTGATATTGCTAAGATTGTTGATGGTTACCCATATAACTCTATAGAAGATGGTACATTAACTTTACCTACAGTATCAGTAGAAGCTGGTGTCACGTCTGATGATAACGCTGGTGAGTTAGGTGCTAGTTGGTTTAGACGTACTTGGTCTATAGATGTATTTGCTCAAACAGATGTTCAAAGAGACGATTTGGCAGACAGAATTTTCCAAGCATTGAATAATGCTGTTCCTATAAAAGACTACTCTTTAGGTTATAGGAAAGACACGGGTTTAAGTGTGGCAGGTACTCCATTAAGGATAATAGAGTACGTTAATGCAGAGAGTCGGACAATGAGACCATCATATGGTTTCAATTTGTACCAAAAGATAAAGTATTGGAGAACGACAGTCAGTTTTGAAACTGTCTCAACCCAAGCGAGTTAAGGACTGGTGTGGTAAAGGGTGTGGAGTGGATTAAAAGGGATTGGGTTGGTTTAATTGATTTATGGATAGTCTCTCTCAGGGTTGGAAGTGATAAATTCGGATTGATAAAAGGAAAGGATTTGCTCGTGGGCTAAAACGGTCAATTTGGTAAAAAGGAATTCGGAGAGAGTTAAGGGAGAAAAATGACAAAGAAGATTGCAATTCCTTACAAGGATATAAAATTAAGAATTGTAGGACCGCTGGCAGATTTTTATGCCCATCGTGTTCAAAGATTGGATATTCCTGTTACGTTACCTAACACTACGATTAATGAACTTGGTAACTCAAGACACGCAGGTATTATAACAGATATTCCTGAAATAACCGCAACGTTTCAAGCGTTCGATGTCTCACACAAAATATTTGCTTACTTGGTTGGTGAAGACCCTGACACGTACCCAGTTAGTGGCGTTGATGTCTCAAATTTGAGTAACGTTGACTTGATTGGTTATGTTAAGGATACAACAGACATCTTAAAGTGCATACACGCAAAGAAAATGAGAATCACTGATTTCACATTTACTTATACGGTAGATGGTGAAAGCACAGAAGAATACAGTTGTGCTGGAAGCGAGAAGAGATACTTTGCTAATGATGTTATCGTTGATTCTGGTTATCTTGTTAGCGGTGCGCTTACATTAAGCTATACCCCTGCAACATTAAAGAACGGTAACAAGATGTTGAGCGTTATTGCTAATGGTATCTGGAAGGAAGATACTGAGTATGAGGTTACCTCTACCACATTGACAGTAAGTGGAGCTACTTCTGAGTATTGTCTAGCTGTGTATCACACCTCAAGTGGTGTGATGACTTGGAGTGACATCTCAGATTCAACAGTTCCAGCGGCTATTCGTGGTAAGAATGTTCCTGTAACGATTGACGTAGAGCATATGTACAGAGTCCAGAGTGTAACTATCAGAGGTACATTCCCTAACACCAAGGTTCTTGAGATGGGTAATACCTCAGTTGTTGGTTACATTGTTGACCCACCTGACATCAGTGGTGACATTACTGTCCTAGACACTGATAACGAAATAGTGGCATTATTAACAACTGGTAGCAAGAGTGATGCGGATGGTTATGGAGAGTATGGTGTTGATGAGTACGAGGAAAGAACACTTGAACTTCAGGTTCAGTTGAAAGACCCTGCTGATAACACTACTGTTCAAAAGACAATTCAGATACCTGCTATGAGAATTACATCAGATGGTACTTCAGCAAACGTTGGTGGACAGTTAACACAGACCTTCTCATTTATGTCAAACGATGCACAGTGTGTTGTATATAGTGGTGCTGTACCTGCATAAAATATAGGTCATACAATAAAGATTAAAGGAACTTGATATAAGTATTAAGTTAGAAGGGAGTCTTTAATGACGATTTAATTATCGCACATAGAGACTCCCTTATTTTTTTTTAAGAGAGGAAAGGAATATGAGTAAGATTGCAAAGTTGTTCCGTTGGCACAAGAAAGTAGAAATAAAAGAGGGTGACAAAGTTCTTGATACTGTTTATGTTAGACTTGTCGGTGATGCTGAGTTTCAAGAAGCAAAAAATCTTTCATTAACACGTAGTAAAGCTTTAAGAATTAAGTTAAGGAATCCAGAAACGGATGAATATAAAGCAAGTTTCTCTGATTTGGAAACGCTTACTAGAGATGAGTTGCTTATGGGTATCACGTTCGGTGAGATTGCTGATTACAGGGATGAGGCTCTGCTTCAAATGCCCGAAAAAGAGATTCCACCCCTACCTGATAGTCCTAGCTTAGAAGAGCAAGAGAACTACGAGGAAATGGTTCGAGCACGTCAGATGGAAAGGGCTGAATCATTAACTAAGTATATTGAAAAAAGGGCTGATGAAAGAAAAGCAGAGCTATCGAAGATTGAGGATATTGGAAAGCTTCGTGAGATGTATACCCATTCTATCATCAATCTGAAGTGTAGTGAAGAATTTACTAAGAGTTTTAGAGAGTATCAGATTTACAAAGGTACTTTCAAAGATGCTAAATTTCAGGAACTAGCTTTTGATTCTTTCGAGGAATACTCACAGTGTTCTTCCAGATTGAAGGATATGTTACTGACGGCTTACGTAAGTCTAGAGTTAACGGGTGAAGAACTAAAAAACTAGCTGAGGACAGTGCGTTTGTGGGGATTTGGCGCATTGTCAAAGACTTGAAATTCCCTTTGCACAGAAGTTTGTTAGAGTTGTCTGTATCAGAATATCCCCACACTATCAATTATGTAATAAAGAGAAGAATGCAGATAGACTCTTACTTAGAACTACCTGAAGATAAGAGACCTCCTCGTTCTATTTGGGACAAACCTTCAGAATTAGAGGAATGGTTTGATAGAGTGTTCTCAGATGGTTCTAAACAGACTGAATTTAGTCTCCCTGTTAAAGAAGATGAAATAGAGAGGTAGTTGAATGGCAACACCTGTAACACAATTTACGACTAAAGACGCTTTTAACCAACAGGTTCAAAAGAGCGTAACTGATACAACTGCTAAGATGAGGCAGTATTCTGTTGAATCCGCAAAAGCGGCTAGGGATACTGTTGCATTTGCTGATGCCACTGGTAGGGGTAGGATTACCTTAGAGAACTTTGGTAGAACCTTCGACAACGCTACTAGAAAGGTTATCGTATGGCAGTTTGCTATCTTAGCCGTATATGGTGCTATTCGTAAGTTCAGTGAGACCATCCAGATTTGGAGAGATTTTGAGGTAACACTGGCAAGAATTAGCATTACTACTGGTGCTGTTGGTGATAGATTACAAACCTTCTTCAGAGACACTGCTGACGTGGCTATTGAGTTTGGTGTGTCTATTGACCAAGCTCTTACAGGTATGGACTTAGCTCTTAGAGCTACGGCTAAATATGCAGGTCAAGCTGAGAGAACTGCTATAGCAGTTCAGTTACTAAGAGATGCCTCTGTTCTTGCTAATATTACTGGTATGCAATACAGTCAGTCTATTGACATCTTGGTAGGTTCTTTAAGACAGTCTGGACTTGAGCTTAATGATGGTATCAAGTTACTTGACAAGTGGGTAGCGGTAGCTAAAAATGCGGCTGTATCTGTTTCAGACCTGTCACAAGGTTTTGCTATTATGGCTGATGCTGGTAGAGCGGCTGGTCTTTCTGTTGACCAAATTAATGGTTTGATTGCGGCTTTGAGTGAGACTGTTACACTTGGACCTGTTGAAATTGGTAACTCTATCAGAGCTTTAATGTCAACTCTTTACAACCCAGGTTCAATTTCTCTAATGCAGAAATTTGGTGTCGCTGTAAGGGACACTGAAGGAAATATCAGAAGCTTTTGGGAAGTTATGCAACAGTTGTCATCTATGAGGATGGCAGGTGTTCTTGATGAGTCTGTTTGGTTGGAAATTGCTAAAGCGGCTGGTGCTGGTCAGAGACGTTACGCTCAGTTCTTGGCTTTACTTAATAACTTCTCAACAGCTATGAGAGTGGCAAACATTAGCACGTCTGCTGAAGGACAGGCTATGGACGCTAACGCTAAAATTGTTGAGACTCTTACTAACTCATTTGATAAATTTACTGCGGCACAACGTAAGTTTATCTATATAATGGGTGAGCAGACAGGAGCTATTGAAGGTCTTACAGGTGCATTGTTAGGACTTACTAACTTCTTCGATAAATTATCTGGTGCTGGTGATGGCGTATGGAAATTAGGTAGAGCGGTTATGTTCTTAGTGGGTACACTAGGAGCGTTGAAAGTTGCCTCTCTAGCTATGGGTTGGTTAGGTGTTGGTCCTAGAGTTGGTTCATTGCTTGGTGGATTTGCTGGTATACCTGCGGCAAGAGTTGCTGGTTCTGCGGCTTCAGTTAGAGCAATGCAGGCGGCTGGTGTAACATCAGCTACAGAAGCGGCAACTATGGGTATTGGTACTGTAGGTGCTGGTGCGGCATCTCGTCTTGGATTACTAGGTCTTTCTGGCTTAATACCAGGATTGACAGGTAGACTAACACGTAATATTCCTGAATTACAAGGAACAATGTGGAAGGGTGGAGCTTGGAGAACACCTACTGGGCAGTTTGCCAAAGTTCCTTCTGTCGGTGGACAACCATTCGTACCTATGACTTGGGGTGGAGTGAGACAGAGTATTCAGACCCCTATGCGTGGGTTGGGTGCTGGTGTTGGTGCTCTTGGTGCTGGTGCGTTAGCTTACGGATTGACTGGTGAACCTGCTTCTGCGGCAGGTGCGGCAATCGGTGCTGGTATCGGTGCTTGGTTTGGTGGACCTCTTGGTATGGCTGTTGGTGGTGCTTTTGGTACTTTCATTGGTCATACCATTGCTGATGCTTTTATCTCAGATGAACAAAGAATAAGAGAGGTTTTCAAGAAGCTTTCTGAGGATTTCGGTTATGACTTGGAGAGAATGTTACAGACTGTTAGTGCTCCACCAGCTACACCAGAAGCACGTGCTATTGCGGCTCAAGCCGCACCAATGCTACCTGAACGTAGAGCGGCACAAGGTCAGTCTTTCATTGAGAAGTTATTCTCTCCTGCTATAGCTAAGTTTGCGTCACCGTTATTGATAGGTGGTGCTCCAGGTGAAGAAGAGTGGACTAAAGGACTTGGTGCTCTTAATGAGTTAAATCAGGCTCTTGTAGACGGTGTTATCACTATCGAAGAGTATAGAAGAGCAAAGCAAGAAGACTACATCGCTTGGAATGAGCTTACAGATGCGGCTAAGGCTTATATGACTACTATACGTCTTCAGGGAGTAGGGTTTGCCACAGAACAGGACGTAGCTACGGCTAAGACGTTTGCTGAGTCTGTAAAAGAAGTTGCCGCACAGGAAAAAGAACTCGCTATGATTAGCAATAGATACAGCGAGGCTCAAGCAAGAATCAGAGACATTATGATTGAGGTC
>Ga0265293_10008957_pt1 | contig 14576 bp, 13 predicted proteins | sample Munlanlewell138R_FD_192505 | JGI IMG/M metagenome (GOLD analysis project Ga0265293, IMG submission 192505) | Leachate microbial communities from a municipal landfill in Southern Ontario, Canada - Leachate well 138R | ecosystem: Engineered > Solid waste > Landfill > Unclassified | place: Canada...
TTTTTGCAGGAGATGCTTTTGTGCAATTGCCTGTGACAACAGATTACGTGAGTGCCAAAATGTTCTTACACTCCATAAGCACAAATTCAGTTCCCAAACAAGGCACAGCCATTGGACAGGCTATTTTCACAGGAATACGCAGCTTCAGTCCCGATACTCCCGGTAGTCGGGCGTTGATTATCATATCTGATGGAGAAGATCACGAAGACAACCCGGTACCTATAGCTCAAGAGGCGGCACAACAAGGTATTCAAGTTCATTGCATTGGTATTGGTTCGGCGGAAGGCAAACCCATACCTATGGAAGACGGTTCTTTGCTTAAAGATAAGGACGGAGATATAGTTGTAACCAAATTGGATGAAAAAACACTTATGGAAGTAGCGGAAGCAGGTGGAGGGGTATACGTAAGAGCGGGAAATTCAGATTTTGGTTTGCAGGGGATCATAGATGAAATCAGAAAAATGGACGAACAGGAGTTTCAATCTGTAGTCTTTGAAGATTTTAATGAACAATACATGTATTTTTTTGGAATAGCCCTCTTTTTCTTTTTGCTGGATATGTTGGTTGGAGAGCGAAAGATAAGACGGTTTAAAAGTTTTGATATCTTTACAAAAACCCTTGTGTTGTTTCTTGTTTTCACCGGCTTTTCGATAGCTGCAACGGCTCAGTCGGACAAGAAAGACATACGGGCAGGAAACAGGGCGTTTAGAAAGGGAGATATGGAGCAAGCCCTGATTGATTATCAAAAGGCATTTACAAAAGATACGACTTCACTAAAAGCCAAATACAATTTGGCCAATGTTTTGCACCAAATGGGGCAACATGAACAAGCTGCAAATGCTATGCACACAGTGCCCGATTCGCTGCAAGCAGTAGGGCAAAAAGCCGATGCTTGGCATAATATGGGTAACTTTCAGTTGAGTCAGGAAGAGTATGCAAAAAGCATAGAGGCGTATAAAGATGCACTTCGCAAAAGACCCGAGGATTATGAAACAAAAGCCAATCTTGCCTATGCTCAGAAAATGTTAAAGGATCAGCAAGAAAACGAAGATCAGGACGAAGATCAGGATCAGGATGAGGATGAGGATGAGGACCAAGATGAGAATCAAGATCAAGACCGAGATCAAAACCGGGAGCAACCGGAGCCTTCCATATCTCCTCAAGCCGCACAACAAATTTTGGAAGCTATGCAGCAGAAAGAAAAAGAAACGCAGGATAAGATTCAAAAGGAAAAAGCCAAAACAGCTGTGCCGGTGCGTTCAGATAAAAATTGGTAAAACACCACGTGGTATGAAGAAAATCATCATTGCAATAGTAAGTGTTTTATGCTTTATGCAGGTAAGTGCACAAGGAAGGTTTTCTGTGGAAGTTCCAGGAGTAGTTGCAATGGGAGAACGTTTTCGTCTTGTATTTACTGCCGTAGATTTGCCGCATGAAACATTTACTCCGCCAAAAATTCAAAACTTTCATGTTTTGGCCGGACCTACCACCTCTACCATGAACAGGATGGAGTACATAAACGGACGTAGAACTCAGAGTCGTTCCGTTAGTTATACGTACATCTTGGAAGCGTATGAACCGGGAAATTTTACGATAGGAGAAGCGTCGGCTGTGTCTGATAATGTAACGTATAAGACAAGGCCGGTCGCTGTAGAAGTAATACAAGGAGCAGACAAACCGGCCGAAGAGCGGACTAAGGAGCAGGCAACAACTACGGAAATTACAGACGACGATGTGTTTTTACGTCTGTCTGTCAACAAAAAACGAGTAGTGAAAGGAGAACCGTTGACGGCCACTCTTACTTTGTATACCCGGGTAAATGTAGCAGGAGCAGAAGACATCAAATTTCCGGAATTTAACGGATTTTGGAGTCAAGAAGTATACTCTCCTCAGCAAATTGAATGGCAACGAGAAAATGTAAAAGGAGAGATTTATCAAAAGGCTACTTTGAGAAGTTATGTGTTGTTGCCGCAACAGACGGGAGAGATACGCATTGATCCATCAGAGATAGTATGCGTTATTCAAGTACGTAGCGCTCGCAGAGGACAATCTTTGTTGGATGATTTTTTTGACACCTACCAGACTGTGCGCAAACGTGTGGTATCCCCATCAGTTACAGTATCTGTCCGGAATTTACCACCCGGAGCCCCTTCTTCATTTAAAGGAGCAGTAGGAAAATACTCTTTGCAGACACACATGGGAAAAGATTCCGTTCGAACGCACGATGCGGTATCTATGTACGTTACGATTGCCGGAGAAGGGAACATCAATTTACTGGAGGCTCCGGCTGTGCAATTCCCTTTGGATTTCGAGGTGTATGACCCTAAAATTACAGACGATTACAAAAGTTCCGATGGTACATTTACAGGGTCAAAAACATTTGAGTACCCTGTCATTCCAAGGAGCCACGGAACGTTTACCATCAATCCCGTAGTCTTTACGTATTACGATATACACACCGGTACATACAAAACATTGCGTAGCACGCCTATGGCATTACAGGTAGCGAGGAGTACGGAATCAAACATGTATACCGGGGTATATGCACCTACACACAGAAGAAAAGTAGAAAGCTTGGGTGAAGACATCAGGTACATCCGAACGACGGCTCCTGTATGGAAAAAGAAAGGAGTATATTTTACCGGCAGTGTGTATTACTACGCTATTCTGGCAGCTCTTTTATCCATTGCAGGTGTCCTTTTCTCATGGTTAAAAAAGAGAAAAGAGCGCAAAAAAGATGTGGTGCGGGTAAGAAACAGCAAAGCCAATAAGATAGCCAGGGCACGTTTGAAAACGGCCGGAGCGCACATGAAGAGCCAATTGTTTTCAGCATATTATGAGGAATTAAATCGTGCATTGTGGGGATACATAGCAGACAAATTGGCCTTATCACAGGCAGAGAGTTCTAGGGAGAAAATTGAGGCACTGTTGATGGAACGTCAGGTAGATGAGGAGCTTATAAAAAAATATACAGACCTAATAGCCTCTTGTGAATTTGCCCGCTATGCTCCCGATCCGGGACAAACAGAAAAAGAAAGAATTTTTGAAGATGCTGTTGCCGTTATTAGCAAAATGGAACAAGTCTTGAAATAAGATGACTATGAGAAAAAATGTATTTTTATTCATTTTGTTAACCTTCAATGCTTTTGTTGTCAATGCTTTTACAGTAGACAGCTTGTGGAACAAAGCCAATGCTCAGTATGCAGAAGCACAGTATGAACGGGCATTGGATGGATACTTGGAAATAGAACAATCAGGTACAGAATCGTTCGATTTGTATTACAATATGGGAAATACGTATTATAAGATGCAACAGTATGCTTATGCTATTTTGTATTACGAAAAAGCGTTGCGATTGGACCCGAACAATGCCGATGTATTACACAATCTTACTATAGTGCGGGAACAATGTATAGACCGGATCGAGCCCATACCGCAATTCTTTGTAACACAGTGGGTTCGCAAAAGTTACAAAAAACTTTCTCCCGGCACCTGGTCTGTATTTTCATTGGTACTGCTGGCTTTGTCCTTAACTTTTGTTTTGCTGTTTGTTTACGGAGGCTCTATCAAATTACGAAAGGCTTCTTTTGTTTTAGCTGTAATTGTTTTTTTTCTTGCTGTAACATCGGGAATTTTTGCCCGTCAGTCAAAGAAAGAAGCTACAAGAGAAGATATAGCCATTATTAAATCTGCCGTAAGTTCTGTAAAGTCAGCACCGGGCGCACAAGGTAAAGACATTCTTGTTTTGCATGAAGGAACAAAGGTTCGGGTTTTGGAAGAGGCCGGTGACTGGGTTCGAATAGAGTTGGAGGACGGAAGACAAGGCTGGTTGCTGTTGCATGAGATTCTTTTTGTATATTAGAAGGTTAAAAATATTAGTACATGGATTATAACACACAAAGAAAGAAACTGATATTGCCTGAATACGGGCGTTATATTCAGGACATGGTAGAAGAAGCCAAGAAAATTGAAGACAAAGAAGCAAGAACAAGGCAGGTTAAGGCTATTGTAAACGCCATGAGTGCGCTCAATCCACATATGAGAGAAATGAACGATTATTACCATAAGCTATGGGATCACATACATATTATAGCCGATTACCAGTTGGATGTAGATTCGCCCTTTCCGCTTCCTAGCAAAGAAAGCTTCACGTGCAAACCTCATAAAATAGATGCGGAAAGAGAGCCTGTAAAGGTGATGCATTATGGGAGGAACATACAGAATATGGTGATGGCTATAGCTTCCAAGCCGGCCGGTGAGGAGCGCGACCAAATGACTATGGCGTTGGCATCTTATATGCGCAAACAGTATTTGATATGGAACAAAGATACGGTTGCAGACAAAACGATATTTAATGATATTTATACTCTGTCTAACGGTACTTTGTCTGTACCGGAAGGGGCTAAACTGTCTGAAATACAAGGTGAGTTCAAGCAGCCAAACATGATGGGATCTCGTCCCCAAAGACAGGGTCAGTGGCACAAGGGCAAAAAAAAGAAAAGGTAGTCTACCAACATTGAGTTCTATGGATAATAAGCTCCCCCGCAAAGAAATAATAAGAATAGTGGCCAGCTGGCTTATGTTGGCTGTCGGGGTATATCTGCTCATTGCTTTTGTATCCTTTTTATTTCATTGGAGTACAGATCAAAGTACCCTCAGTTTGGGATACAATTCCAGTCCGGACATTCAGATTGCCAACAAAGGAGGTATTGTAGGTTTGCGTTGGGCACAATTGTTTATAGGAGATTTGTTTGGGTTAAGTGCCTTTATCATTCCTTTTTTCTTTATTGCACTGTTTGTTTTCCTACTGAGAATCCGTCATGTAAGAATCATTCCTTTGTTTTTCATCACGGCTTTTGCCTGTATCATTTTATCGATTGCGCTGGGATACATCTTTAGCTTTACTTCTTTGGAATTTCTCTTTGGTTCGGGAGTGGGTGGTACCTACGGGTACAGAGTAAACACATGGCTTATAGAAATGCTTGGAACTGTAGGGACAGGGCTTCTTCTGTTCTTTGTGCTCACAGCATTTCCATTGCCTTTTATTGTGTCTTATATCAGAAAACGAAAAAAGAAACGTCTTTCTGAGGATATAGATCTTACCGATATACCAGATACTGATATAGTGCCGGAACTCGGCCCTGTGTTTCAAGTAGATATGGAAGAAGAACCGATACAGGAAAAAGAAAAAGAAAAGGAAAAAGAAAAGGAGAAGGAGAATGAACCTGCGTTTGAAGTAGAAGCAGTAGAAGAAGAGCCGGTAGATGGTAAAATGCTCTTTTACAATCCCAAACAAGATTTATCCCGGTATAAAAAACCGCCTTTGCATTTGTTGGAACTGTATGAGGACCGTATTACAGATGTGTCGCAAGAGGAATTGGAGAGAAACAACCAAAAGATCGTAGAATGCCTGAGAACGTTTGATATTCAGATAGAAAAAATTGTAGCCACTCCGGGACCGACTGTAACGTTGTACAAGATTGTTTTGTCACCGGGAATCAGGATTTCACAATTTACAAGACTGGAAGACGACATCATGCTTTCATTGGCGGCTCGTGGAATGCGTGTGATTGCGCCCATTCCGGGAACGAATATGGTAGGTATTGAAGTGGCCAACGATAAGCCTTCGCTCGTTCCTATGAGAAGCGTTTTGGATTCCAAGAAATTCAAAGAATCGCGGGAAGACTTACCTATAGTATTAGGAAAGAGCATATCGAATGAAATTGTGATGTTGGATTTGGCCAAATTGCCGCACTTGTTGGTAGCAGGAGCCACGGGACAGGGTAAATCGGTGGCGCTGAATGCTATCCTGGCTTCTTTGCTATACAAAATGCATCCGGCTTATTTGAAATTGGTGTTGGTAGACCCCAAAAGAGTAGAGTTGAACTTGTATTCCAAATTGGACAAACACTTTTTGGCTCAACTACCCGATGCGGAAAGTCCTATAATCATTGATACGAAGAAGGTAGTCTATACATTGAATTCTCTCTGTATAGAAATGGATGACCGCTTGGAATTGTATAACAAGGCCGGTGTACGTAATATCAAAGAATACAATAAGAAATTTACAAACCGGGTATTGAATCCTGCCAAAGGGCACCGTTTCATGCCTTTTATAGTAGTCATCATAGACGAATTTGCAGATTTGATTATGACGGCCGGACGTGACGTGGAGGGTCCGCTTACGCGTTTGGCTCAGATGGGACGTGCCACGGGTATTCACTTGGTTATTGCTACACAACGTCCGACTACAAACATTATTACGGGAACCATAAAGGCCAATTTCCCGGCCAGGATTGCTTTCCGTGTGGCGTCTAAAATAGATTCAAGAACGATTATTGATGTATCGGAAGCCAACCAATTGGTGGGAAGGGGAGATATGTTGCTTTCTGCCGGTACGGATTTGACGCGTGTACAATGCGCCTTCATAGACACACCGGAAGTAGACAGGATGGTAGGATTTATTGCCAGCCAGCAAGGATATGCCGGTCCGTTTGAGTTGCCGGAATATGCAGAATCTGAAAAGAAAGACCCCTTGTTTTCCGGAACGGAACAACGAGACGACTTGTTTGAAGAAGCGGCCCGTTTGATTGTGCAAAACGGAGAAGGATCTACTTCTCTGTTGCAACGTAGGTTCCGCTTAGGTTACAATAGAGCGGGGAGAATCATGGACCAATTGGAAGATGCCGGCATTGTAGGACCTCCTAAAGGAAGCAGTCCCAGAGAATTGTTGGTATCAAGTACAGAACTTTTGGAAGACCTTTTAAAAACGTTATGATTGTCTTCTTCATAACAGCGTGTTTATCTATACTCATTCCGGGAGTACAGCTGAAAAGCCCAAGTCAGGTATGGGAGATTTTTTTGGAACACGTAGAAAAAGCACCGGCTCTGGAAATGCAGTTTACATGGAACAATACGGTAGAGGGTACCATGATCTTGCAGGAACGTTCTTTTGCCATACATATGGATGAAATTCATGTCTATTGCAACGGAGTAGAGAGGTGGCTTTATAATGAAGGTTTTGAAGAATGGGAAGCGTTGCCGTACGAAACGCAATCAGCTAACATGTTGGAAAACCCATCGGCTTTTTTTAGCCAATTGCGTCATCAATTTCAGCTTTCTCCTACTTCGGCATTCAAGGAAGCAGTGGAAGGAAGTCCACTGTGGGAACTGCTGCTTGTTCCACAAAATCCGCTGTCTGTTTTTACATACATAATAATATGTTTGGAAAGGGACGGGCGGGTTCCGAAAACAATACGTTACGGTTTGACTGACGGCTTTGAATACCGCATAGAGGTCCTTTCTTTTCAATCGGTTCCGACTAAAGAAAAAGCTTTTTTTACTCCGTATCTGCTATCACCGGATTCATAAGAATTTTGCGGCCTTTAGGAAGCAAATTGTTTGTTCTGTTTCCCAAGTTTTTGATAAATCCCAAAGGATATCCTTCGTATGCAACGAGTACGTATCCTTTTTCCATATCTGGGGAACTCGGTATATTTTCTTTTCGCAAAAAAGCAAGTGCCTGAGAACGTGTGACTTCAAGGCGTGGGAACGCATTGTGTTTTAAGTCTATGGCAAGAGCCAAGTCCGGATGAGGCACCCGGTCTTTTCCTTTTTGTAGGGCAACGGCTATTCCGGAATGAACCACATGCAAATGCTTTTCTATAGTAGCCCATTCTTTTAAAAGATGAGAGGGTGCTGCTTTTACCAAACTGTCTTTTACGTAGTATGTATAGGAATCGTGTAAGGGCATTGGGAAATCCACGGGAGGTTGCTTTTTAAGTATTGTATTGGCAACCCGGCCGGGCAGAGGCCTTTTTTCCGAGGGACTTGTCTTCTCAAGTAATGCCATAAAAAACCCTTCTCCTTGAATCCGATGGGGCAAGAACCGTTCTGCGGGCAGGACAATCCGAGCTCCCAAGGTGTTTTCTATCCAAGAAACTTGCTCTTCGTTTTCTTTGGTGTTAAAGGTACAGGTAGTGTAGAGGAGCAATCCGCCTTGCTTGAGGGAAGGCCATACTTCTGTTAAGATACGTTTTTGCCGTCCAACGCATAAATTTACCAAGGCCTCAGACCACGTTTCTCTTGCCGCCTTGTCTTTCCTGAAAAGCCCTTCTCCTGAACAAGGTACATCTGCCAATACAACATCAAAAAAACCTTCCAAGCTACGAAATGCCGAGGGGTCGTTTGCGGTAACCGCTACGTTGCCGTAGCCCCAACGGGCTATGTTGTTTGTGAGTGCAGGTATGCGGGAGCGGATGGTTTCGTTGCTTACCAAAAAGCCCCCGGGTGGCAGGATGTCTAGCAACAAGGTGCTTTTGCCTCCCGGTGCTGCGCAAGCATCCAGGACGCGAGGGGCTTCCATAACTGCAAGAAAGGGTTCCAACATGCTTACGGACATACCCGAGGCTTCCTGTACGTAATAGGCTCCGGCATGGAATCTGGGGTCCAAGGTAAATACAGGTCGCTTGTTTAAATACCTTCCTCGGGAACACCAAGGAACAGGCCGGCTGTTGGGAAACAACTCTTCTTTGGCTTTAAGAGCATGTTGGCGTATGCTAACAGGAGGTGTGGCATGGAGCGATGCAATAAAATCATGGACTTCTGTTGAAGGAAGCCACGATTCCAACATACGCAGAAAATCTGCCTTCATAATTTTTGCCTACAGTATGGTTATTTGTTTAGCCCTTCTGCCAGCTTAGACGTAAATTGGTTTACAAACTCTTTCATTTTGCCACCCAACATCATTTTCATCATCATATTCAATTGGGCGTCTACATCCAATTGCAGTTCGCACCCTTCATCTTTGGGGCGGATGTGTACCTGTATTTGAAACGAGAAAGGAACGCTGCCGTATTGTTCCATGATTATGAGCGACGGAGCTTGTCTCTCTATTACTTTTACGCCCAGCTGCATGCCTTGGGCTTCTGCAAGCAAGGTGTCTTCCGTAATGGTTACTTTGTCTTTGTGTTCTTCCGGTAATTGCTCTGCCAGACGTGAAAAATCGCTGAAAAGTTCAAATACGAAAGGAGCCGGTTTGTTGATAAAACAGGGATCTCCTGAAACGCGTGTGTTTGACATATGTTATTGTCCCCAAGTATTAGGAGTCAGGCGCCAGATTTTTAAGGTTTCTATTTGCTCCGGACTGATAAAATTTTTAAGAGCTGCTTCTTCTATGAGGTTTTCATAGTTTGTAAGCGTATGCAGTTCGCAATTGCTTTTCTCAAAGGCTCTGCGTGCAATATCAAAATTGTATGAAAAGATGGCACTAACCCCAAGTACGTTGGCGTAAGACATTTTTAAACAGTCTACGGCAGAAAGAGCCGAATGACCGGTAGAAATCAAATCTTCCACAACTACTACGTTGGCTTTATCAGGGAATGTGCCTTCAATGCGTGCTCCCGTGCCGTGTTCTTTTTTTCTTGGTCGAACGTAAACGAAAGGTTTGTTCAGTTTATCCGCAATAAGGGCCCCCATGGCAATGGCTCCTGTAGCTACCCCGGCTATCACTTGTACAGTAGGGTAATTGTGAAGAATAGATTCACACATGGCATTCCGTATGTAGCCTCTTACTTGAGGAATAGATAGAATTTTTCTGTTATCACAGTAAATGGGCGATTTCCACCCCGATACCCACTCAAAGGGTTTTTCAATGCTGAGCTGCACGGCTTCTATTTCCAATAATTTTTGTGCAACCTTTTTTTCTACAGATTCCATAATAATGACATATCTTTGTACAAATGTACAGTATTTTCTTCAATAATAGACGCCTTGAACTTTGTAGACACAACGGCCAACCCTGCACCCGACGGGATGTAGTTGTAGAAGCATTGGATGCTTTTAGATCTTGGGAAGATTTGATTGTCAGCTTTCAATGCCACAGCAACTGGCAACATTTGGTCATTCCCGTAGACAATCCGGGTGACTCTTTTACGCAACTGTGCAATAGTTTTCACGTGATAACGGCGGCAGGAGGGGTTGTTACAAATCCCCAAGGAGACTTGTTGATGATTTACAGGTATGGAAAATGGGACCTGCCTAAGGGAAAGCAGGAAGACGGCGAATCTTTGAAAGAAACAGCTCTAAGAGAAGTTGCGGAAGAAACGGGAACTGAACCGTTGCAATTGCTGAACGATACGTGTGATAAAACATACCACTGTTACAACTACCTGGGAGATAACGTACTTAAAATGACAGCTTGGTATCGTATGACGGGCTGTTCTTCTTTAACACCGCAAGCGGAAGAGGGAATAGAAAAAGTAGAGTGGGTGCCGCGAAACAAACTGGAAGAGAGATTGGACCAGTGCTATGCTTCTGTAGCACAACTTATTCGTCGTGCCCTTTTAGATTAAAAACAAGTTATCCGCCAAAATCATCGAACAAGATATGGTCTTCCGGAACACCTAGGTTATCCAACATCTGGGTAACGGCCGAGGTCATCAGAGGCGGCCCGCAAAGGTAGTATTCGGCTTCTTCCGGTTCCGGATGGTGTTGCAAATAATTGTCTAAAAGTACTTTGTGGATAAAGCCCGTATGCCCTTGCCAGTTGTCGTCCTGTTGTGGATCTGATAAGGCTATGTGGAAAGAAAAATTGGGAAAGACCTTTTCTATGGCTCGGAATTCTTCTTCGTAGAAAACTTCTTTTTTAGACCGGGCTCCGTACCAGAAAGATACTTTGGTATCTGTTTTCAGCGTTTTGAACAGATGGAAGATGTGCGAACGCATGGGGGCCATGCCGGCTCCTCCACCTATGAATATTTTTTCATTAGGAGTATCTTTTAAGAAGAAGTCTCCGTAAGGTCCCGATACTTTTATCGTATCCCCCGGTTTTAAGGAAAACACATAAGAGGAACAAACGCCGGGGTTGACTTTCATATATGTACCGCGGGAGCGGTCCCAAGGAGGAGGAGATATGCGTATGTTTAGTACAATCACGTTTCCTTCGGCCGGATGGTTGGCCATGGAATATGCTCGAAATCCGTATTCTTTGTTGACCATTTTCAAGCCTTCAAAGCCGAACGACTTCCAGCTGTCCATAAAAGGCGTGTCAATACGGATGTCTTTAGCAAAGTCAATGGAAACGGGAGGAACGTCAATTTGTACGTAGCCACCCGGTTGAAAATCCAACGTTTCTCCTTCCGGCAGCTTAATAACCAATTCTTTAATCAACGACGTCAAGTTGTGGTTGCTGATGACTTCGCACTCCCATTTTTTGATGCCCAATACCTCGGCAGGTATCTGCACCTCCATGTCTTCTTTTATTTTTACTCGGCACGCCAGGCGCCATTGGTTTTGTTGTTCCCGACGGGTGAAAAAGACCGTTTCCGTTGATTGAATAGAACCGCCTCCTGAAAGGATACGACACTTGCACAACCCGCACGTTCCCGTTCCGCCACAGGCAGAAGGCAGGTAAATGCCTTGTTCAGCCAATGTAGTCAACAAAGAATCTCCAGGTTCTACAGATATGGATTTTTCTCCGTTGATGGTCACTGTTACTCGTCCTTGCGGTAACAGTTTGCGTCTGGCATACAGCAGCAAAGCTACTAGGATTAAAGTAACTCCCAATATCACGGAAACAGACAGAAGCAAAAACGAAAACAGCGACATATTACAAGGCAATTCCCATAAAACTCATAAATGCAATACCCATAAGGCCGGTAATGATAAACGATATGCCCAGTCCCCGCATGGGAGCCGGAATATTGGAGTAACTTAATTTTTCTCTAATGGCGGCAATAGAAACGATAGCCAACAGCCATCCCAGACCGGATCCCAGTGCATAGGCAAATACGTGCGATATGCTGCTGTAATCCCGTTCTTGCATAAACAGTGAAGCACCCAATATAGCACAGTTGACAGCAATCAGAGGCAGAAAAATACCTAAATTGTTATATAGGGCCGGGGAGTACTTCTCAATAATCATTTCTACCAGTTGTACGATGGCAGCTATGACGGCAATGAACAAAATAAAACTTAAGAAACTGAGGTCCACCGTTGCCCATTCAGGCTTTATATGCTCCAGAGCACCGGGTGCCAATACGTATTTGTGTAACAAATAATTGACAGGAACGGTGATGAGTAAGACAAAGAGTACGGCTATGCCCAGTCCCGTAGCAGTTTTGACCGTTTTAGAAACGGCCAGGTAAGAACACATCCCTAAGAAATAGGCAAAAATCAAATTTTCCGTAAAGATGCTCTTTATAAATATGTCCACTACTGTTACCATACGCTCTTTGCTTGTTTTGCGTTATAAATCCATACCAACAATCCTACCAGGATCAAAGCCATGGGGGGAAGAATAAAGAGTCCGTTGTTTTCGTAAAATCCGCCTTGTGATACATACCAATGTTCCGGAACAATCCTGTATCCCATAAGCATACCCGAGCCCAGCAATTCCCTGACAACGGCTACCACTACCAATACAATTCCATAACCCAACCCGTTGGCTATGCCGTCCATAAAAGCCGGTAACGGCTTGTTGTTCAAGGCAAAAGCTTCAATGCGACCCATGATGATGCAGTTGGTGATGATGAGTCCCACAAAGACGGAAAGTTGTTTGCTGATTTCCCAAGCAAAGGCCTTCAGCACTTGGTCTACCAAAATGACCAATGTGGCTACTACCATCAATTGGACAATAATACGTATGCGGTTGGGGATGGTGTTACGAATAAGCGATAACAACAATTCAGAAAAACCGGTAACAAGCGTTACGGCCAAGGCCATGACAAGAGCCGGTTCCAGCTTAACCGTAACGGCCAATGCCGAACAAATCCCCAAGGCCAGTACGGGGATGGGGCTGCTTCTGAAGAGCGGATCAAGGAAGGTGCGTTTGTTCATAAGCTTCTTTTATATACAACTCTATCGTTTCCCGAATCATGTTTTCTATGCCTCGGCTTGTAATCGTACCTCCGGAAATACCGTCTACTTGGTTGATCGTTCTGGCACCGCCTTTGCCCGGTTGCAACACGCTGATGGACACAAAAGTGCTGTCCCGGTAAAGCGATTTTCCGCTGAAAGGTGCACTGAACTCTGCCCGAGACACTTCTGCACCCAGCCCGGGCGTCTCGGCTTCGTGGTCAAAATCGGCTCCGTAAATGGTTTGTCCGTTGTCGTCGAGTGCCAAATACCCCCACAAAGGGCCCCAAAGGCCTTTGCCGCTGAGCGGAATTATGAATTTGCGGCTGCCGTCATCCAAAGTGCAGATGTACAAAGGCAGCCGTTGCACTCCCACAACCGTATCTTTTATGTATTGTTCATACGATCGGTCTGCCAGATGAACGGCACGTAAAATGCTCTGCTGCATTTCTACCTGCTTGTTGGCTTCTTGCCGAGGTTTCAGGATTTGCGACACAAAAGCCAGCAAAGCTGCCGTTATGGTAACCATAATGGCGGCGTATAAGAACGTGTACAAATCTCCGTTTCTTTTTTTCTTATCCATGTGCGGCAATCCTTTTCATTCTACGTTTAACATGAACGGCTACAACTATATGGTCAATCAAAGGCGCAAATGTGTTCATGAGCAATATGGCCAACATCATGCCTTCCGGATACCCCGGATTGAACAACCGAACGATGACAGTCATTACGCCAATGAGGAAACCGAAAATCCATTTGCCCGTTTCTGTCTGAGCGCTTGTAACCGGGTCTGTAGCCATAAATACGCAACCGAACGCAAACCCTCCCATCACCAAATGGTAATGAAACGGTATACCGCCGGCCAACGACATCAGGAACGCTCCGCTTGCACAGGAGAGCATAATTTTCCAGCTGGCTACGCCCGTAAAAATCAAAATGGCGGCTCCCAGTAAAATACAAATAACAGACGTTTCCCCAACAGATCCCGGAACCAATCCTATAAAAAGATCTGTCCAAGACGGCAACTCCGGAACGACTCCTATGTGGAAGTGAGAAACCATTCGGGTCCAGATGGATGCATGTTCCGTCAATTGTTCCAGAGGAACAGCCAGACTACTCAGATGTTCTAAAGGAGCCGTACCTCCTGTCAACAGGGCTAGGGGAGTGGCTCCGCTGGATCCGTCTATCCAAATGCTTTCACCGGTCATATATCCGGGATAAGCAAAGAACAAAAAAGCGCGTGCCAACAAAGCCGGATTCCAGATGTTCATGCCGGTCCCTCCAAAAATTTCTTTTCCAATCAACACAGAAAAAGCTACGGCCAAAGCCAACATCCACAGAGGAATGGTCACAGGTACTATGAGCGGAATGAGCATGCCCGTTACCAAATATCCTTCGTTTACTTGGTGACCTCTTATTTGTGCAATGGCAAATTCAATACCCAGCCCCGTTACGTAAGATACGACCAATAATGGGAATACTTTTAGGAATCCGTACCAGAAAATTTGGAGAAATCCTACTTGAGCCGTTGTCGTTCCCAAAGCAGTGTAGTATTGCCATCCCGTATTGAACATGCCAAAAAGCAGGCTTGGCACCAATGCAATGACTACTACAATCATGACACGCTTCAGGTCGTTGGCATCACGTATGTGGGATCCTTTGTCGGTTACCCTGTCCGGTACAAGGAGAAAGGCTTCAAAGGCTTCAAACGTGGAATGCAA
>Ga0265293_10008958_pt1 | contig 14576 bp, 17 predicted proteins | sample Munlanlewell138R_FD_192505 | JGI IMG/M metagenome (GOLD analysis project Ga0265293, IMG submission 192505) | Leachate microbial communities from a municipal landfill in Southern Ontario, Canada - Leachate well 138R | ecosystem: Engineered > Solid waste > Landfill > Unclassified | place: Canada...
ATCGTTGCTGAACGGTATCAGGCATTGCAGTCCCCAACTTTGAACCGAATACGAAACACGGAAACAGTTCGTCATTTCCGAGCGTTTTTTAAAAGCAATCTGTGTTCGACGCTCGTCGAAGATTTAACGGGGCGTCCGTTCCCCGCCGAGTTTATGCATATTTGCGAGGTCATCGACTTCGGCGCGGACCCGGGGTAGGCATTCGGGATAGTTGGACTGAAGCCAGGACAGCAGCTTCTCCCTCACGGCACAGCGCAAGTCCCAGGCTGTCCCGGCATCACGCGCGCTCATCAGGGCGCGCAATTCCATCGTTTGATTGTCGGTCCCCGTGACCTGCAACCCCCAGACTTTGCCATCCCAGTCTTCGCAATCCTTCAGAATTACGTGCAGTTGTTCGCGAAGCGCCTCGACCGGCAGACGGTAGTCAGCGTAAATGAACACGGTTCCGAGGATGTCCGCACTGACCCGGGTCCAGTTCTGGAATGTATTGTCGATGAAATAGGTGATCGGGACGACAAGCCGGCGCAGATCCCAAATGCGCACGACAACGTAAGTCAGGGTAATTTCTTCGATGCGGCCCCATTCCCCTTCGACAATTACCACATCGTCAATGCGGATCGGCTGCGTCAGCGCAATCTGGATGCCGGCAAAAAGCGTCGCCAGACTTTTCTGTGCGGCAAAGCCTACGATTATCCCCGCAATCCCCGCTGAAGCCAGGAGGCTGACACCGATCTGGCGAATCTTTTCAAAAGTCATCAACATGGAAGATGCACCGATGAGGCAGATGATCATCACCATGATTTTAACCAGAACATTGACCTGAGTGTAGATCATTCGCGCCCGCAGGTTGTTGCGGCTGTCCAGGCTGTGGTTGTGCAGGATCAGGTCGCGCGAGACAAAAACAGCTGAAATCATAAGCCAGCTCAGCCCGCCGATGAAGAGAAGGCTGAAAATATGCCGCAGAATTGCGATGACCTCATCGGTGAGGCGAAGAGAAGGGGTAATCAGCAGGAGAAGGGCCAAGGGCAGCAGCAGCCGCGCGGGACCTTCGAGATTGCGGACGATGCTGTGAAGCCAGTGGTTCTGGGTTTTCGCCGCCAGTTTGTCCAGAATTCTGAACAGGACCTTATGCAACACACCGCCGATGAGTGCTCCAAGAATCAGGATCCCGACGGGGATCAGTACGTTGAACCATTCTCGGATCTCTATATCCATGGGGTCTCCTCCAGAGGGCAATTCAAAGCTTCCGACCAGCTCCTAGCATAACAATGATAGCGGTTGCGGATGATTCATCAAGCTTGATGGCCCTTCTTTTGGCCCTTCTTTTGGCCTGTATGGACCACAATAATGCGTGATCCAGCATTGAATCCAACCTGATTTACTCCCTGGGACGGACATGTTTTGCAGCAACGGGGATTGCTGTTACACTTGACAGCCTGAGCATGAAAATTGGGATCTTCCACTAAAAAAATGATTTCACGGAACAGATTTCGAAAGGAGAATTTTATGAGGCATGTGGTGATTACTGGCGCCAATCGTAGTGTCTAGGGGGTCACGTCTAATTTCCAACACATCCGCAGGTCTTGCCTTATATCGCCTCTGAGATAAGGGTAGGATCTCGTTTGTGCTTAATCTTAAAGTTGGTTGTGGCCTATGTAAGCCCAATGATACCCTTCTCAGATCAATTAACCGTTTTTATAACCTGATGGGACCTTTGCTTTTTTGAATTATGTAGACCCATTTTGCTTCGCTGGCATCTGCGTCTGAAGAAAAGCAGATGTTTACCGCCATTCTGCACGATTTTTAGCGGCGTAACGGGAAAATCTATGCCCAGTCCTGGATCAGAACTGACTTTTGCCCGCGCTGCTGCCGCTATCTGTGCCGCCAACGCTATGATTATCACCGCCGGAGCTGGGATGGGTGTGGATTCCGGTCTCCCCGATTTCCGGGGCAAAAAAGGGTTCTGGAACACCTATCCCATGTACCATCGCCTCGGGTTGACCTTTGTGCAGGCCGCCAATCCTGCGCACTTTGAGCGCGACCCACATTTTGCGTGGGGGTTTTACGGCCATCGTACTAACCTGTATCGCCGTACCGCACCGCACCCAGGTTTTGCCATCCTCAAGAACTGGATCAAACGTTTCAATCTGGAGTATTTCGTCGCCACCTCCAATGTCGACGGACAATTCCACACCGCCGGTTTCGCCCCCGAGCGCATATGGGAGATCCACGGCTCCATTCACCGGCTGCAGTGCACGGCCTGTTGCACCGACACCATCTGGAAAAACAGGTTTAATTTCACTGTCGATGAAACCACCATGCGCTCCGAAAGCGTGCCCGAGTGCCCCCGCTGCAAACGCGTTGCCCGCCCCAACATCCTCATGTTCAAAGACTACGCCTGGCTCTATCAGCGCAGCCACGCCCAGGAAAACCGTTTCGACATCTTCCTGCAGCAGAATCGCAACCGTTCCCTCGTTATCATAGAACTCGGGGCTGGCACCGCCATTCCCACCATCCGCAACCTGAGCGAAAAACTCGGCCAACGTCCAAATTGCACTGTAATCCGTATCAACCCGTGGGAAGCGCATATTTGCGCGCCGCATGTTTCTGTCTCACAAGGGGCGCTTCAGGCATTGCAGGAATTGAATGTGTGTATAGATGACAAGTAGCTCTGGAATGGTTAGCCTCAGAGTAGCTATCCCTCGGAGAAGTACAATGTCAGTTCTACTGCACAGCTGCCGCCCTCTACAAGTGTTGCTTTATATCGTCATATAATAAATTGCTGACTTAACATTAAAATGGGTTGTGGGCTGTGTAAGCCCTATGATATCTTCCTCTAATCTAATTGGCGGTCTTTTCTAGTCTGAAAGAAACCGTGTTTTTTTGAACTCTGTACACCTGACCCCATTTTTGCTTTCGGAAAACTGACCAACTTGAACTTAAGGGAGATTGGGGGCAGAATCCTGGCTGACAAAGTACAGCACGGTAAGCAGTATTGTTGTCAGAACAGAAGCTCTGCTGTGCTAGGATAAACGATTGCAAAAGCGGGTTGCGGGGATAAAGAAGTATATTATTGTCGCCAAGGGTCGTGCAAAGACTTGACCCCCGCTTTACCCGCTTTGACCCCCGCTTTGATGAAAATCGGCACTGTTGGGAGAAAGTATGCAGTATTACATAGAAGTTGAGAAAAGAACCGAATTAGATGGATTCTTAAAGGCCAATCTGATTGAAAAAGAGGCGGGCACAGTTGCCGCGATAACCACATATCGTTCCGATGAAAAGCCGGATCCTGCATGCGGTATTTATGCCCTTGAATGGCAGGATGAGCATTCTGAGCATAGATTTTTTGAATATACCGCTTCGTTGAAAAGTTTTGTCAAAGAAAATGCAATATCCATGGGCTTAGACGTTTCTCCAGAACACGCTGCAGTGCTTCATAGAGACGAGCTGATATGCAATCTATTGGATGTTGAGAATATCTATTATCATAAAAAACTTGCCGAGAATAACACGCTTTACAGCCTTGCAAATGATCCGGATAATAAAATCTGTATAGCTCCGAACCCTTATGATCAATCAATGCAGAAAGCTTTGGATCTAGTATTTGGCAGGGGGTTGGCTACAGTATTGAATGATACCCTGCCAGATAACCCTGAAGAATATATCGGCTTGTAGATATAGGTGAACACTCTTAAGGCCAGAGATTCTGCCTCTGCCACCCAAGGCGGTCGCGGAGTCAATGTCCATGATTCCAGCAACGAACTTAGTAACAACATCTGGCGTGCAATACGATAGGTTCCTACCCGATGGGGGTAAAGACAAGCTCGGGACCGCACTTCAAGGCCGACTCAACATCTTAGAGGATGCTGTCATGCAAAGCTACAACCCGCAATTTCTGGGAACAACCGACATCTTCTCTCAAGAAGAAATCTCCCTGCTTGATTCCTTAAACGCGAAGGTTCCTTTGTCATTGTTTTTAGGAAACGATAGCTATGTCAAAAAGTATGGAATAGACTTTATCCACACTTCAGCAATGATTGAGGGCAACACATACGACAGAAATGATACGCTTACGTTGCTTGAGTACGGCAGAACAGCGGGTGGCAAGAAATATACTGACGCAAAAATGATCCTTAACATGAGGGCTGCATTTGACCTGCTTCTTAGCAAAGATCTTGATGTGAGCAAGTCGTCGCTTTTAGATATGCACTATGTATTGTCTGATGAGATGGTAGCAGACAATGAAAGGGCTGTGCCTCGAAACGAATCGGTGGCTATAGCTGGCTGTGATTATATCCCCCTGGCCACAAGAGAACGTCTCGATTCGGAACTTACTTACATGATGGGTAAATACAAGAGCATTGAGGGTGTATATGACAGGGCTTTGTATCTTCATTGCAACCTTGCATATCTTCAATATTTCAAGGACTGCAACAAAAGAACCGCACGGATGATGCTTAACCTGTCATTAAAAAATGACGGAAAAATGCTCTACATTCCCAGCCCGGAGAGCGTTCCCGGTTATGTGCGCGGCACAGTTTCTTATTATGAAACCGGAAGCTATGAGCTGTTCAAGGAGCATTTTGTCAACGAGTACAAACGCACTGTTGAATCTATACATGCGATAGAATCTGCGAGGACTCAGGAGCAAGACATTGATCAGACACCTCGTTGAGCAACAAAACAATAGACGTTACCAAACAAAAGAAAGGACAGGGTGAGAATATGGATACACTATGGGCACATTACATGAACGATCAGTTCAGGCACGGCCAGGCCAAGGGTGAGTTGCGCGTCTGGAAAAATCGCGCTCGACAAATGCGGAATGATTATTCTGTCCTGCATCGGGATTGGCATGAGAGGACGATGATCGCTATTGCTTGGCGCAAAACTGCTGAAGATTTGTATATCAATTACTATGAGAAACTCGTAAAAACTAACAATCGAGTTAAATTGAGCAACATGCACCAGCGAAAACTCAAGGAGGGGGGTATAGAATAAATTGTGTAAATGGCCATTTAAGGGTACACCGTTCCCCTCACTCTAAAAGGAATCCACATGGCCATCGAAAAAGATCTAATGGACCGCTTATTTGCCGACTATAAAAAACCCGAAGACCTGATCGGGGAAAACGGGTTACTCAAGCAGCTTACCAAAGCTCTTCTGGAACGGGCGCTCGAAGCGGAATTGACCGTCCACCTGGGACATGAAAAACATGCGCCCCTAGTTACCAAGGGTGGAAATGCACGCAATGGCAAGTCCGCTAAAACCATCAAGGGAGAATTCGGCAAACTGCCTATCGAAGTCCCACGCGACCGGGATGCGAGCTTTGAGCCGGTTATAATTGCAAAGGGGCAAACCCGCTTTGCTGGCTTCGACGACAAGATTATCTCCCTTTACGCTCGTGGGATGACCACTCGGGAGATCCAAGGTCATCTGGAAGAGATTTACGGCGTCGAGGTGTCTCCCTCGCTAATCTCCAGCGTGACCGACGCCGTCGCCGACGAGGTCAAAATATGGCAGAACCGCCCACTTGATCCCCTCTATCCCATCGTCTATATGGACGCTGTGCGGGTCAAGGTTCGGGATAACGGCCACGTCAGCAATAAAGCGGTCTACCTGGCCCTGGGCGTCACTATGGACGGCATCAAGGAGGTTCTGGGCATGTGGGTCGCCGAGACCGAAGGGGCCAAGTTCTGGTTGCAGGTGGTGACTGAGCTTAAAAACCGTGGAGTCGAAGACATCTTCATCGCTTGCGTGGATGGCCTCAAAGGCTTCCCCGAAGCGATCGAAACGGTCTTTCCTCGCACGCAGGTTCAACTCTGCATAGTCCACATGGTGCGCCACTGTCTCAAGTACGTATCGTGGAAGCAACGCAAAGAAGTTGCCAGTGATTTGAAGACCATTTATCAGGCAGCGACCGCTGACCAGGCCGAATCAAATCTGACGGATTTTGAGACCAAATGGGGCGAAAGTCACCCTTCTATCGGCCAATCCTGGCGGCGTAATTGGGAACGAATCATCCCGTTCTTCGCTTACCCGGCGGAGATTCGCAAGGTGATCTACACAACCAACGCCATCGAATCGCTAAACATGTCGCTACGTAAGGTCACTAAGAACCGAGGATCATTCCCCAACGATGCGGCCATGTTCAAATTACTCTACTTGGCGCTGAACAACATTGCCAAAAAATGGACTCTGCCGATCCGGGACTGGAAGGCAGCCCTCAACCGGTTTTCCATCCTGTTCGAAGAGAGAATGCCGGCTTATTGAGAACCAACTCTCAAACCATTTACACAAAAGGATTTACACCCTCTCAAGGAGACAAAGGATCACTATATGTACGATCCTCAGCAGAAACCAACTGTTCGGTGAAATAAGATTCTTTCTTCGGAAGCCCAAAAGGCCGTGCCTGATTTATACGGGCACGGCCTTTGCTTGTGAATTGATGTGTTCTTGGAGGCTGACTAACGGTTAGCGGTTAGTAGCTAAATCATCAGTCCTAGCTTTGCTCTTCCCACTCCCACCTCCACCAGGGTTTCCCCCGGAAGATTGGTTGCCACCATCGCCATTTTCTTTGCCGCCGTCCCCTCCAGCTTTAAGGGCACCAGAGGCGTCCCCTACGGCTTCCTGGGCACGTCCGCCTGCAACAACAGCCATGCCGCGAATGCGGGACTCATCCTGGTGTTCGCCAAGGCTTGTTGCCTGGCCGCCGATCCATTTTGTGACGTTCTCAGGCAGGTGAGTGATAAGCCCGAACACCTTATGGGCAAACACTATCATTACCGAGATAAGCAGAATGATGGAAGCGAGCCCGGTTATAGGGCCTGATATATTGCCGTGCGATACAGATGCCTGATAGACCATAAGGCTAAAGCCTACGCCCTTGCCGACAGCCGCAAAAATTATGATACTCGCAAAGAACCCTACGACCATCAGGGGAGGGCGAGCCAGGATGCCAAGCATTAGCATATAGCCCTGTCTGCCGTGCTGCCCTGCCATACCGTCCCCCTCAGGAATTAAGTGGCCCACAGCCCATAGAGGCGCTGCAAAAAGCGTTTCGACAATCAAGACAAGCCAGCCGATCATCGCAGACATCCAGAGAATCCAGGGCAGGGCAGGCAAATAAAAGGCCGCGAACAAGCCAAAGAGGACCAGAGGGAGGCCTATAATGGTCATGGCTGCGGCAACCTTGCCGGCCAGAGCTGATCCCCCTGAAGCTGCGCCTTCTGCCGCTCCATGGACGTGAAAACAGGGTCGGACCAAGGCAACTAGCTAGAATCAAAACGATTAGGCCCAAAATAATGCGGTTTTTTGGCCTTAGAAGCATCTTTTGCTGGGATAAAAGCGTACTTTAAGGAAATTGTGCGTATTCCGCTGAAACTGGGCCACCAATTCCGCTTTAAAGTGTGCCAGTGATTCCGGAGTAAAGTGGGCCACCCGTTATAGCGATGCGGCGCTGGAGTCTGTTTTTAGAACGGGTGTCAATTTTGGTCAAGTTTTATAGCGTATTTTCGCATCGAATCTCCCTTCAGTTCAATTTTGTAAGCATTATGTACGAGCCGGTCGAGAATGGCATCTGCCAGAGTAGGATCTCCAATGGCGTCGTGCCACGCAGTAACCGGCAGCTGACTTGTGACAATGGTTGAGCGTTTACCATAGCGATCCTCGAGCATTTCGAGTAGATCCCGGCGTTGCAGATCAGACATGGGCGCCAGCCCCCAGTCATCCAGAATCAGCAGGTCTGTTCGGGCGTACCCCAGCATGAGCTTGCCGTAACGTCCATCTGCCTTGGCCAGGCGTAGCTCTTCAAACAAGCGCGGCAGGCGCAGATAGGTAACGCTGTAGCCTTCCAGGCATGCTTTGTGTCCTAGCGCACAGGCCAGATAGCTTTTGCCAACGCCGGTTGGACCGCAGACCAAAACATTGAGACCGCGTCCAATCCAGCTGCAGGCCGCCAGACTCAGAACCAGGGATTTATCCAGCCCCCTGGATGATTTGAAATCAAGATCTTCAACACAGCAGGAGTGTCTGAGCTTAGCCTTCTTCAGCCGGGTAGAAAGACGACGGTTCTCCCGTTCAGTCATCTCCCGGTCAATGAGCAGCCCAAGGCGTTGTTCGAAGCCCAGCTCATCAATATCCGGCATACGCTGCTGCTCTTCCAGGGCTTTGAGCATGCCGCCTAAGCGCAGCGTCTGGAGTTTTTCCATAGTGGGATGAGTCAACATTATCATCTCCTGTTAGTTGTAGTAGTGACCGCCGCGAATGTTGTCATGGGCAATGGGTTTGATATCAGGTAAAGACTGTTGGCGGGGCTGCTGATCAAGACCGCTTGCCAGAATCGACTTAACGCTCTTATAGCTCGTTGCGCCACCTTCGAGCGCCAGTTCGCATGCTGCTTCCAGGCGTTGCGGGGTATACATCTTCGCCAGGCTTATCAGCCCCATGGCAGAACGGAATGCCTGCTGGGCATGCTGGCGCGAGGAGAGGATAACCTCTGTCATAGCTGCCGTCTGGGGGCCGTTTTTACCTGCCCAGCGAATCAGACGTGCGGGTGTCCATTCTGCATATTCCTGATGCCCTTTAGGCATATGGGAATTAACCGTGGTATGCCGCCCTTTTTCAAAAGAGAGCCTATGGGAAGCAACGCGATTTCGCTGCAAAAAGCACTCAACCGTCTCGTCTGTAATCCGGGCATCAAGCTGCTTGCCTCTCAATTGGTACGGGACCGAGTAATAGTGCCCTGCAACCTCGATATGATAATCAATCCCTGCACGCACCTTCTTCCATTGCGCAAAGGTGTATGCCTGTGTGGGCAGTGCTTTTAATACCGGCTTATCCAGAGACTCAAAAGCCTCTTTACGACAGCCGGGCAGTTTCTTGAAAGGACGCGTGTTCAGATCCTCCAGCAGAATGCGAATCGCCGCATTGGCTTCGGCAAGGCTGAAGAATATCTGATTGCGCAGACGCGCCAGTATCCAGCGTTCTACAACCTGCACCCCAAGCTCTGCCTTGGATTTGTCCTTTGGCTTGCGCACCCGGGCAGGAATCACCGCTGTACCATAGTGTTCAGCCAGATCCTGATAGCTTGGATTCAGTTCAGGGTCGTAGCGGCAGGGTTTACTTACGGCACTCTTGAGATTGTCCGGGATAACCATCTCTGGGACCCCGCCAAGAAACTTAAAGGCGCGGACGTGAGAGCCAAGCCAGTCGTTAAGATTCTGGCTCAGAGTTGCTTCGGCAAAGGTGTAATTGCTCGCACCCATCACCGCTACAAACACCTGCGCTTCGCTGATCTCACCGGTATGCCGATTGACGATGGGTAAGGTGTGTCCGGCGTAGTCAACGAAGAGCTTCTCTCCTGCTTTGTGGATCTGACGCATGGAGACCTTGAGCTTACGCGACCAGCGCCGGTAGAGTTCGCAAAACTGGCTGTAACGATACCCATTTGGCTGCTCAGCGTAATACTCCTCCCACAGCAGCATCAGGGTTACCCCTTTGCGTTTGAGTTCTGTGTGAAGGTGGACATAGTCCGGGAGTGTGCGTTCAGAAGGTGCAACAGGCCCAGCAGATGGGAACAGCAATGCATGGAGCTGACTATCGCTCAAGGAGTCCGGCAGAGGCCAACTCAGCCCGGCTGACAATGCACGGCGCAGATAATCACTGACGGTGGTGCGGGATATGTTCAGACAGCGGGCAATCGGACGTTGCCCCAGGTTGCTGTCAAAATGAAGACGAAGTGTTTCTCGTATTTTACGCATAGATAACCTCTTGTTAGCCAACGGTGCACCTCCTAAGGAAAAATGAATTTCCAAGGTTGTACACCAGGTTATCCAGCGTCGCATTTAATTCCGATTCAAACTGGTCCACCGATTCCGCTCAGGTGGAAAAAGTGGCACAGTTTGCAGCGGAATCAGTGGCCCACATTACAGCGGAAGGCCTGGACCAGTTTGCTCCGGAACGGGTGGCCCACTTTGCAGCGGAATCAGTGGCCGGTTTGCTCCGGAATATGCAAAATTGTTGGGAAGTGAAGGGGTCGCCACATAACCAACTGGTTAAAGATTCCATTCAGTCAGGTTGCAAAGAACAGCAACCTGACTGGAGCGAAGCTATTGCTGTAGGCAGTCAACAATTTATAGCCGATATCCACACTCAGCTTAACTGCAAACCTTTTGGACGCAAAATTCTGGAGCGTGGTGATACGTTCATTCTGCGTGAAGTTTCAGACGCTTACGCCCGTCATTTGCCTGCTAAAAAGGCGCATCTAAGTGCCAATAACAGCTATTATTTGCCTATAAACTGTGTAGAATCAGGTGGGTAGCTTGGTCCGACCCGAGAAGTCGGGGAGAAGTCGAGAAGTGTTAAGAAACAATGCCCCCTATGGCGGCGTTATGGCTTGGAAAAAATTAAATAATAGAAAAATCCACACAAAAAAAGGAGAAACCATGGAAAAGGGTTTAATTGTCATCATTGCTTGCTTTCTTTTCGGTTGTGCGACTGCTTCTGAAAAATTGGCTCGCCATGGTACTTTGATACCTCAAGATAATGGACTTTATACTGCATCTGGCTCACACAGAAATGGTGAAACAGCCTTTAAAATTGCATTAGCATCTGCCGAGCAATGCTGTTTAAAACAAAATAAAAGACATATCGTACTTGACACAAAAACGACTGCAGAAGAGGGGCTTGCTGATGAAAAAACAGCCAAGGTTGTAGACATTGCAACAAATGTTGCAGGTGCTGTCGGTGGCTTCTATTCCCCAATCGACGGCAACAATTTGAGGGGCAAAAAATATGCACAAGTAGAATTTAAATGTGAATAAAAAGCCATAACGCAGCACTCAAGACGGACGAACGGGTCAGCGGTGCTGCTGCCCGAATAAGTTTTTGCTTACCGGATCTTCGTGGCGTCGCAGCTTAACTTAAACCGTAGAGGCCGTAGAAAAACCTCAAAAATTGCAAAATAACTAGATTTATAAGCCCACTAAACATTCGACAGACTAAGATTATCGACCTGAGGATAAATTTCGAAGCCGATTTTTCAATAATATTTGGTTATAGGGTTTTCCTACAGCCGAGTTAGGTGACAAACAACGATGGACTATTCCCCGATCATCAATGCGATGTTCAAGCTTTGGTGGGCCATTCCAATCTTTCTTGTTCTCGGAATATTCAAGACGCCGTGGTTTAAAGGATTGGTTGGAGAGGCTTTGGTAAAGTTTGCGGCGCGGCTCAGGCTCCCATCCGACACTTACCACGCAATTCACAACGTAACGCTCCCGACGCCGGATGGAACCACGCAGATTGACCATATCTTCGTGTCTCGTTTTGGTGTTTTTGTGGTAGAAACGAAGAACATGAAGGGCTGGATCTTCGGAGGCGAAAATCAAGCCCAGTGGACGCAGAAGATCTTCAAAAGGACTTTCAAGTTTCAGAATCCGCTGCGCCAGAACTATAAGCACCAAAAGGCATTGGAGGCGGTTCTCGATGTGCCGTCAGAAGTCATACACTCTGTGGTTGTGTTTGCTGGCGATAGCACGTTCAAATCACCCATGCCTGCCAATGTCACGCGGGGCGGCGGTTACATCACGTATATCAAGTCGTTTCATGAAACGGTCTTGACGGAACCCGAAGTTCAAGATGTAGTGGGACAGATACAAGCAGGGCGCCTTGAAGCTACGCGGAAAACACATCGCCAGCATGTTCAGCAGCTCAAATCTCGTTCCGATACAACAGCAGAGAGGAAGTGCCCGAAATGCGGTAGCCCCATGGTTTTGCGTACTGCAAAGCGGGGTGCGAGTGCAGGCAAACAGTTTTGGGGTTGCTCCGCATTTCCCAAGTGCAGGGTGATGCAAAATGTCACCTAATACTTATCAGGCCTCCGGCCATCAAGAATTAGCTCCGGGGACAGTATACGCATCTTTGACACCCTTCCACTCCCCGCTATCCTCTCTACCTAGCTAGAATCACACGCCTTGTGGCTCCTGACCACCCTCATCACATAACCCAACGGGGAGACCGGCGGCAGGAGAGGTTTTTCTGTGACGACGATTATCGTGTCTACCTCTCTCACTCAGTCACCGAAACTCACAGCGCGTAGCATAACAATGCTTGCGGTTGCGGATGATTTAGCAAGCTGGATGGTCTTTCGTTTGACCCTTCGTTTGGGCTGTATGGGCTGTATGGGCTGTATGGGCTGCAATTACGCGTGACCCAGCATTGAACTCAACCTGATTTTACCCCCTGGGGTGGGCATATTTTGCAGCAACGTCGATTGCTGTTACACTTGACAGCCTGAGCATGAAAATTTTGAATCCCCTTAGGGGAAACCTTAGGGGAAACCTTAGGGGAAACCTTAGGGGAAACCTTAGGGGAAACCTTAGGGGAAACCTTAAGGGAAATGCTTTCACGGAACAAATTTTGAAAGGAGAATTTTATGAGGCATGTGGTGATAACTGGCGCCAATCGCGGTATCGGCTTGGAGCTGGCGCGTCTGTATCAACGCGAAGGCTGGCAGGTTATCGGCGTCTGCCGGCAATCGTCTGCGGAGCTTGAAGAGGTAGGGGCGCAAATCATTGACAGCATTGATGTGTCCCGCGCAGAGGATATCAGGCGGCTGGCCTCCTCCTTGGAGGGCAAAACCATCGACCTGCTGGTCAACAATGCCGGAATCATGCAGGACGAGGTTCTGGGAGAGCTGGACTTCGATTCGATCCGCCTGCAGATGGAGGTCAACGCCATCGCACCGCTGCGCATTTGTGAAGCGCTGCTGCCCAATATGCAGCGGGGCAGCAAGATCGCCAATATCACCAGCCGGATGGGGTCGATCGGCGACAACGATTCGGGGGGACGCTACGGCTACCGCGCATCCAAAGCGGCGTTCAATGCCTTTGGCCGTTCACTGGCCATCGATCTGAAAGGGCGCGGCATTGCCGTGGCGCAGTTGCACCCGGGCTTTGTCAAAACCCGCATGGTCAATTTCGGCGGGCTGATCAGTGCGGAGGAATCGGCTGCGGGGCTGGCGCATCGCATCGCTGAGTTGAACCTTGAGAACAGCGGCTCCTTCTGGCACTGCAATGGCGAGGAGCTTCCCTGGTAACTATCTGATTAAACGCCTTTTTTTGGGTCGGTTTATTTTTGCAGCACCTTGATGAGCGCCGATCCCAGGAACTGAGCGGAACTGAACACCTGGTGTTAGCTGGGCGATGATTGACGTTTTGATGTCATGACGCTATAATGCAAGACAATATTTGGAGGATGTCATGAGCGAAACATCGAAGCGATCAACAATTTATTTCGACCCTCAATTGCACGCTGCGCTGCGGCTGAAGGCCGCCCTTACGCACCGTTCCCTATCAGATATTGTCAACGATGCTGTGCGTGCGGCGCTGGCTGAGGATCAGGAAGACTTGGCGGCGTTTGAGGAACGGGTTTCCGAGCCTACGATGAGCTATGAGGCCTTGTTGGACGATTTGAAGGCCCATGGCAAATTATAAGCTTGTCTTCAAAAAATCGGTCTCAAAGGATCTTCGATCAATCCCAAACGCAGAGGTTGCCCGTCTTCTTCAGCGCATGCAGGCACTGCAGGAGGACCCGCGTCCAGTTGGCAGTGAAAAGCTTTCAGGGCAAGAGCGCTACCGGATCAGACAAGGTGTATACCGAATCATTTATGAAATTGCAGATGAGCTTCTGATCGTGACGGTGGTGAAAGTTGGTCACCGAAAGCACGTCTATAAGTGCAGCTAACCATGCCATGCAGTTGATGCTCCTGCTGTCGTACAACTGATGGCTGGCGTTAAGCATTAAACCTAGTCGGGAGAAAGTGTGGAGCTATTCTTTGCATATATCAGGGTGTTCGTATTCCTCGGGTGCGTCTTGGTGGGTATTCAGGTTCCTGCCTTCGTAGATCAGTATGGTAAAAATCTGGAGTCACGTCTGCTAGAATCCCAGATCGCGCTCAGTGAATTTCAGGCTGGTGCGGATAAATACTTCGATGGCAGCGTAGAAAAGCTGATCGCCCACTACAAAAGGGATGACGACCAGGTTTTCATTGAGGGTGGGCGTAGTATTCAGTCAATCTATGATCGCAATCTAATGCTTGCAAGTAGTTTCGCGCAATTCGAGAGCAGTCCTTGGTCTGCGTACACTCAGGCCCTGCTTTCTCCCGTGCCGGATGTGAGAAGGGAAGTGTGGAAAAACTATTCCTACGCTATTCAATTAAACCCAAGTGCTGTCGCATTCGGTCTGGTTACGGGGTTGATTTTCACCTTGGTTATTGAGCTTCTGCTCCGGCTGTTGTGCAATGCGCCCAAATTGCTTAACAAGAGATTCCAAACGACGCCATAGGCGCGCCTGAATCGCCTCACCTCACTTTATTGACACTCGTCACGTGACAGGATACAATTTGACGCATGATCAAATCCTTCGCTGACAAACGAACTCAAGAGCTTTACTCCGAAGGTAAGTCAAAGAAGTTTCCTGCGGAGGTCGCTCAGAGAGCTGTCAGAAAACTCGAATACGTGAATCTGGCCGAACAGCTGGAGGACTTGAAAGTGCCGCCCGGCAATCGCCTTCAC
>Ga0265293_10008959_pt1 | contig 14575 bp, 16 predicted proteins | sample Munlanlewell138R_FD_192505 | JGI IMG/M metagenome (GOLD analysis project Ga0265293, IMG submission 192505) | Leachate microbial communities from a municipal landfill in Southern Ontario, Canada - Leachate well 138R | ecosystem: Engineered > Solid waste > Landfill > Unclassified | place: Canada...
GCAAGGTGCTTACAATGCAGGAGGCCATTGAATTGGAAAATACGTGATTTGGATGCTATTTAATCAAACGAAAGGGGGGGGTTATGCACAAGACTTAACCATTGAGTGACTTGGAAAATAATAATTTTGGATGTCATTTTATTAAATAAATAATAGGAGGAGAACATGAACAAGGCTTTAAAAACAGTAGGGAACAACAAAGGCTTTACGCTTCTCGAGTTCGTCGTCGTCGTTGCGCTTGCCGCGGTCGTTATGGTCGCGACCGCCATGCTCATTACCAAGGGCAAGGAGTCGGCGGCCTTCTCAAGCGTAAAAGACAACATCCAGATCATCCAGGCGGGGCTCGCCGAGAGAAAGGTATTCAGTCCAAAAATGCCCCTCGCCGCGACCTCATCCACAACGTGGCCCACTGACCTCGGCCCGTATATCCCGGCCGATCTCCGCGGGGGCGGCAATTTCCCGCATGGCTACAAGTGCGCGGCGGCCGACAACCAGGTCGTGATCGAGACGCCTGTGCTGGATGATGCGAAACAGGCCACATCCGTTCTCCAGAGGCTCAAGGACGCCGGCACCTGCACTGCGGCGAGCACCGCTGCGTCGAGCAAGATTAGCTGCATCCTGACGGCCTTCGACGGAACGGCGAACTGCTCCTAACAGGTGCCTGATCGCGGATGCGGGGAAATGAATGGCTGCCTGGTTAATGATAGTTTCGGCGGGGGTTTCACTTCTGGTATTATCGGTCTTTACCGGAATACACGGGCTTTCGGCGGAATTTTACGAGAAGAAAGCGAGAGAGAAAGCCCTGTCCGTCTATCACGAAACCGGCGCCATCCCCGCATCCGCGGTTGTCACAGGCCGGACTGTCAATGTCGACGTATCGTCGGTCCCGGTAGATTACGGGCGCAGGATGTCCCTCGATGTCCTGCAGTGGCGAAGGGCAATGGTGGAACAGGCGCTGATCAACGTGTGCATCAACGAGCAGCTCCGGTGCAATTCCAGGGATATAAACCTGCTCTGGGCCTTTATGCCTGCCAATAGCGGGCTTGTTTCCAGCCTTCTTGCGGGAGAATCATCAGCCGTCCTTACATGCGCCGGTGCCACAGGTGCCGAATATGCCCAGTACAGCCGATATTTGCTGAACAACATATTGAGCGCGGGGATGCTGAACCCCGTCACGTTTGAAGGCACGACGCTTAATTTTTATTACTCCAGGCCGAAAGCCGGCGAGGGGTGCAGCTTCCACGAAATTGTGGAACTCCGTTGATCCATGACGCGCCCTTCACGGGTGCGTGAATTGAAAGAAATAAAAATGGACAGGGACAGGATATGACCAGAAGCAAAAAAGGGTTCACGCTCATTGAAATAGTGGTCGCCATCGCGCTTGGATCCGTCCTGATGACGGGGATCATGGCATTGGTGCAAAAGACTGTCGGTTTCAGGGGCACGGTGAGCACCATTGAAAAGATCCAGGAAATAGAATCGGCCTTTGAGACGCTTTACAGGGAAAATATCCGGTATGTCGAGGCAAATTGCTACGGCTGGACCGGAGCCGGCTGCTCGGGGTTGTCACTGGTCCCTTCGCTGAACAATGCAACGACACTGAATGTGGACACGTCTTCCGATACGGCGATAAAGGCGTTCGAAAACGCCGGATGCGCCGTCACCGTGGAGGCGGCGCCAAGATACACGGTTGTCTGCCCGGACGGCAGCGGGTCCAACTTTACATTCTCCGATCTCGGCAACACGCACGAGGCAAATTCACAGTATCTGAACGGTTACAACAGGACGCCGTTCAAGATAACACTGACCTCGGGAGCAAATGATCAGATCACGGACACGTGGAGCACCGGGTATCTTGACAGCGAGTACATGGCGAGATCGCAGGAAAAGATCCTGAATGTGGCCCGGGCCATGAAAGCCTATCATCTGACCAGGGCGATCTTTGAAGCGATAAAGAACCCCTGCACTACCGATGTGGGCGGGCTGGAAAGCTCGGATGACATTGTGATCCCCTGGATCTGGCAGGCTATGGGGGATTCCCCGTCAACATCCTGCTCGGGGATCGCGGAAGGGAACTGCGGGTGCACCGCGTTTACCGCGTCCGCCTGGCAGGCTAACGTTACGTACAACACCGTCAATTCGGCTGTTCTCTGGACGGCCTTTCTTAACGGGATCGGCCTGAACACGCCATATCGTGTGGATGGGTTCGGAAATCCGCTCGTTGTCGGTCTTCTGACATATCCGTCCGGCGGGATCGTCGCATCCGCCCCCCCGGCGCCGTCACCCTCTTATGCATGGGCCGCGTTATCCCCGCCGTACGGAGGCCACGTAGGGGTGCGGAACGCCGCCGGCACCGACTGGGTATATGCTGAACGGGTTATATATGCACAGTAATGAAATAATGAAATAAAAGGCAGGTATCCATGTTTGAAGGAATATTCGTCGATCTCGTCAAGTCGATCGGCGGGGTCACTGACAAGGTTGGCGCCACGGTATCCGCTACTGTCATAGCGCTCAGTTTTATTATGTCGGTTATCCGCGTCGCTTACCAGGCATACGAAAAAGGCCTGGATCAATGGAGCGTCTATGCCAAAAAACAGGTCGGGGTGTTTCTTGTCGTTGTCGGGCTATGCATTCAGCTCCCGCTTCTGCCCTACGGCGGATCTTTTATAACGAGCTTTCCGAGCATGATCATCCAGGCGGGTTTCAAGAGTGTCGAACCCGCTTTCAAAGAATCAGGCTTGTTGGCATCGAACTACAGCGAAAGCATTACAAGCAAGCTGAGAGAATCAAAAGAATCCAAGATGCCGGCGGCGAGTGAGAAGATTTTAAAAGAATTGAAAAAGCAACTGCCGGACCTCATGTTGCTCATTGCCAACGCCGGCGCCTCGTTAATACCAACGTTTGGCCCGATGTTAATGTCCGCCAAGGCGTTTGTCATTGCGGGCGCTCTTTTCCTGCCGTTTATCCCCATGATGTTTCCACTATTTTTGGTAAACGCCGCCTTCGCGGGCATCATGATTTTCTTGTCGTTTTTCGTTTGTCTCGTTACCGCGGGCGCATTTGTGCTCCCGCCAGGATCTGATGATTTAAAAACGGCCATGGTGATGTTTGAGAGTATCAGGATTTTTGTCAAGGGGGCAATGAGCGAACTTGGCCTGTTCATGTTCGTCACCGCCCTGACCTTTGGCTTCATGGGGACGATGTTAAGCCTGATCATCAAGAGCGTTGTCTTCTGTGCGACTTTCCCTATTGCTGTAGTGAACATGGCTTTTGAAAAACAACAACAGGTTTTTATTCAGAACGTGGTCAGGATATTCTCGATTGCGATAACTCCTTTTATTATGGGGATCGTATTCCAGGTATTAATGGCGGCGTACGGTACGATCTGCCAGGAAAACGGGGTTTTTGACAGGGTGGTCGAATCGTATCTGTGGTCCAACTTGAATGCAGCAAATCTGCAGGGCGACATTCTCGGCGCCTGCATGGAGATGTATGGGTTCCTGTTTCGGTTCTTTGTGGCGGCTTTTGCGGTGCCGGCCATGCTTGTCACCCCCGCCGTAGTCATGCTTGTAAAGTCGGGCTCGGTCGCCGAGGGCCTCCTCGGGCATGGGATCGGATTTTTATCAGTGGGAATGAGTCAAAAGTGGATGGGTGCCGGGGGTGCCGGGCGCTTTATGCGCTAATTATGAATTCAAAACTCTATGAACCTGCCCATATGGTCGTTCTTACCGGCGGTCCGTGCTCCGGCAAGAGTACGTCACTCGCCTATTTGACGGAAAAGCTGTCGGACCAGGGATTCATGGTGGCTGTGATACCTGAAACGGCAACCATGGTTACCAATAACGGGATAAACAGGCATATCATGGACCGGATGGGACAGATTCGTATATATCAGGAGTCAATAATAGATATCCAGCTCATGATGGAAGAGACCTACAAGAACGCGATGGAAGGTGCTTTCCCGGACAAGAAGAAGATATTACTCCTCGACAGGGGGGTCATGGATACAAAAGCCTACCTTCCGAAGAAGGAATGGGACAGCATCCTCGCAAAAAAAGGTTTTTCCGAGATCAATTTGCGAGACAGATACGCGGGCGTTATCCATATGCTCACGGCCGCTGACGGTCTGCCTGGCCAGTATTCCGCTGACGGGAACCCGGCACGACTCGAAAAAACCATCGGGGCGGCCATCGAGGCGGACAGGAGAACGCGCAACGCGTGGCTCGGGCATCGACGCCTTGTCGTGATCGGTAACCAGATCAGCTTCGATGAAAAGATAAAGAGGGTCCTTAATGTAATCCTCCATCATCTCGGCCATACCGTTTTTGTGGGAGGAGAGAAAAAATATCTTGTTGACAGCGTGGATATCGGTTCCCTTCCGGATCACCAGAGGATAAATATTGAACAGACGTATCTCGTCTCGAAGGTCAGAGGTCAGAGGCTTATGGTGAAGAGACGCTCCCAGTATGGGTCCTGCATGTATTTTCTCGTGAGAGGTGATGTAAAGACCAGGGATGGGAGAAACCACACGGAAGAAGAAATTATAACCGTGCAGGAATATTCAAAACTGCTCGGGATGAAAGACCCGAAACTCAACCCAGTTATAAAGGACCGTATCTGTTTTATCTGGGAGAACTCCCATTATGAAATCGATATCTACGCGGGAGCAAATGAAGGCCTTATCACTTTTGAGGCCGGGCTCCTGGCAAAAAGAGACTTTTTACCTCCGTTTGTAAAGATAAAGGCCGAGATAACAAACAACCGCAATTATTCCAACCGTGCCCTTGCGGGCGGAAAAACAAAGAAAGCCTCAACAGCCCCGCGTCATGCCCCGGGTAAGGGTGGAAAAAGCTTCTTCGGAAAAAAATGGCCGTTAATCTGTCCGGAAGAGCAGTCCGAAACCGATGCCCAGGATGCAGTTGCATCTGTGTGCCAGGGATTTTGATCCGACCGGTTTCCAATAACAAGCAGGAGAAAAGATATGTTTGCCGAGAGATTTGCCAGGTACTGGATGAACACCTGTGTCGATGCAGAAAAGATGAATGTCGATATCGGGAACAAGAAGTATTACAGGCCCGACAGCGGCGAAACCCCTCAATTGGAGAAGTGCTTCTTCCATGTGCCGTATGATGCATTGAAAAGCGGCACCCTGCCGGAAGAAATAACTTCTGTTATCTTCAATTGCCTGCCGGACAATCCCTCCCCTGCCGGACAGGAAGGCAAAGACGCCGGCGAAGAACCTGAAGAGCGCACATGCATCGTCCTTGTCTGCCCTGTCTACTTTTCGGCCGTTTCCGAGCATGGAAAACAGCAGGGCGGAGGTTGTGGAGCTTGAAAAGATCCATCAGAAGATCGTTGTGATGGATAATTCCAGGTATATGGTCGGTTCGTTCAACTGGCTATCCAGTTGGCGCGCGACCAACCCGGGCGAGATTGGGTACCAGGATAACAGGACGATGGTCTATTCCGGTCCCGAAGTCGGGAAAATGATCGAAGACGAGCTGAAATACATCAGCTCCCGGGAAAAAGAATTCCGGGTGTAGACCTTTCAATATAAAACACGCAATTTCGAACTGTTTTCATGTCTGAACGCTATTTAGACAATGAGGATGTAACCACAATTTCAGACGGAGGTTGATCATGCTTCATGATATCGAGCATTTAAGCAAAGACTCTGACGGAAACGTTTATTGGAAAGGCATCCAGGTCGAAAAGTTCAACTTCGAAGATGATCCTGCAGGCATCGAGAGAGAGAAAATAGAGGCCGAGAAGATAGCAGGCATCTGCATGTGGCTCGAGGAAAAGGGCATGGAACTGACTTGTGAGAATATAGTTGCTGAATACAGGGCCCTTGAAGAATGCGAGACTATCGGCGAGACCGCCGGACTCAGGTATGCAGGCGCGATAGGATTCTAAGCGGGGGTTCTAATGGAAGGCAAAAACACGATTTTCTCATATATGTACAGGGACGGGTCAAATTATAAATTTGGCGGCGAGGTGATCTTTAAGGGTTTTCGAGAGCTTGGTCTTGAGGAAAAACTGCGCGAAGCCCTGGCGGATGGTGAAAATTTCATCGCCCGGCAGATCGGCGTCCCGGACGTTTTCCCTTTTCCTGAAAAATATTCCTTTGACGAAGACGTTGATCACTGCTGGCATGAGTTTACCGGCCTTGAGGCAACAAGCAGGGACGCGACAGATGAAAAGGGCCGGAGCATTACGGAATTTGTGAACGAAGTGCGGAAAATCGGCCCTGCGGGCTGGATAGAATTCGATCCGGTAGAACTGTGTCGTTTCCCGGAACCATCGGGAGGGTCTATTTGATGGGAATGCTGCCGAAAGGCCTGTCAGAGAATGATACCGCCAGGCGGGGCGGCCTGTCGATCGTATCGCAAAGGCACTATTTCATCGAAGATCTCCGGATCTTTATGGCCAGGACGGCTCCCCCAAGGACCGTCGCTGCCGTAGGACAACATATAATAGACCGCCGGCCTGCCGGGGTTATGCCAGATAACCCGGAGGAATTTCTGGGAGAATGCATAGACCGCGGGGAATTGAAGCTCAGCTCGTTTCATTTTGATCATGACAAGCTTGGTGATGCGATCGCTATACTGGCGGGGAAAACGGGCATCAGGAAAATATGGGCTATTAACCAGAATACAGGGAAGCTGGACCCGCTCCTGCACATGATTAAAGCCAGAATACCGGACTTTGATCCCATAATGCTCAGGAAGGCACTGACTGTCATGGAAATACGGTGGGATACCCTGAAAGTCGCCCTTGAACCGCCCGGGATAGCATGTATATTGAAAAATATCATAGATAATGAGGATTGTGAGGATCTGAGGATGTTTCTCGCATCCGGCGCCGATCCTAATATCCGGGATGAGAACAACGACATGGCGCCCCTCCACTGGGCGTGCTGGAAAGGCGACGCGAACATGGTCCGCCTCCTCCTTGCGGCGGGAGCTTATCCCAATGTCTGGGACTGTTCCCGCTATTCGCCGCTGCATTATGCCTGCGAGCGTGAGGATATAGAAATAATGAGCCTCCTGATCGAGCACGGGGCCGACGTGGACGCGGCGGAAAACGATATATCCCCGCTCTATGCGATCCTGGCGAGACCTGAAGATGATGTGTTTAAAAAACAGGCCGTAGGCCTTCTCAAGGAAGAATACCCCCGCGTCTTGCTGGGCGCGCTTCTTTCCATAGAGCGGCCCCTGCCCGGGAAGGATTCCATCATCGATTGGTATAAAGAGAATCACCCGGAGATGCTGGAGGATTTCCAGACGGGACACGATCTGGACAACAGGCAGGCTGAATTTGACCCGGGTGCGATTTTTTTGCAGGGAATGTGAAACCTGTAATTGTTGACATGGTGGTGTCATGGCGAGCGTATAGGATCATAGGTGTCGGAAAGGAGTATTAATGCACGTTCTGAACCAGGAAACAATAAACGCGATCGGGAACATCACGTCACGTTGTGAAGAGTATGATGGCGCATTTCCATTTCTCAATTTCCTTGCCGGGGGCAGATTCAAGAGAACCATTACCATCTATGACCTTGAAACGACCTCGCTCCTGAACCATCCCAATTTTGGGATCACGGAATTGGCCATGCTCCACATCATTCCAGGGGACGGCGTATACTCGACCGTGACGTTTTGTAATCCCTGCCGCCCCATATTGAGAGAGGTTGCCGAAAAAACAGGCATAACGGATGATATGGTCAGGTTCGCCCCCTTGTGGGAGGAACTTGGCGGGCCGTTATTCCATCAAATGGCATGCGACGGTAACATCATGATTGGTTTCAATAACTTCACCTTCGACCGGAGATGTGTCGTCCAGGCGAACAGGATCCGCCGGTTCAATGGTTCCACGCCGGCGGAGGATAACGAGTTCGACACGTTCAATGCCGCATCGCTCTTTATGGGCAGGGCGCCGAAGCTCGGCGACGTCGCACGGGCGCTCGGGATCGTGCCAAACGGGCAGCTGCACAGGGCGCTGACGGACGTGTTTGTCACTGCGGCCGTAGCGGACAGGCTGGGCCAGGAATACGGCCTCCACGGCCTTAAACGGAAAAGCGACAGGCAACTGGCCTGGATTAACAGAGACACACCCCAGCAGACGAGCACGAGCCAGCCACAACAACAGGACAGCCGGCCATATCCACAGCAGCGGCGTCCTGCATCAGGCGACAAGGAACAGATGTTTCAGCTGGCAAGGTCATTTCTGGCCGGCGAGGGCCCGAAGAAGATAGATGAACTCGAAAACTATCTCAGGAGCAACAGCACGGATCCGGGCGTAGCAAAAAACCCGGGCTTCTTTATCGGAGAATGTATCGACACCGGCGTGATCAAGCTGAATTCGCTCAAATTCGATGAAGCACGGATAAACAAGGCTGTTTCCATCCTTTCCGTCGAAGGCATCGAGAAGGCGTGGGCAACGAATTGGACTAAAGGCAAACTCAAGCCCTTGTTCGAGCTTGTTAAACCCGTTATCCAGAATTTTGATTACATCATGCTCAGGGAAACACTCGCGAGAATGGGAGTGCCCTGGTCGACGCTGAAAGTCGGCCTGCAGGTAGTGTCCGGGCGGGCGCAACAGCAGGTCTTGTTCGCGGAAGACAGGTTCGCGGAAAAATCGGCGAACTCAAATACACGGCCTGCGCCGTGATCCTCTCACCGGACGAGTCTCTATGAATCCTCAAAAGAAATTGGAAAAGTCTATTCTAAAGAATGACCTGAAGGGCGTAAAAAAGGCCCTATCCAGAGGGGCCGATCCAAATCGATGCGATTCCGAATACGTTCTTCCCCTTTATAGGGCCTGCAAGTTGTCCGATATGAAGATTGCCATCGCTCTCCTGGAAGAGGGATGCAACATAGATGCCCTGGATGATTTCAGCGCGACTGTATTCTGGCGAATGTGCCATGAAGGGAATCTGAAGGCCTGCGAGTTCCTCCTCTCCGCGGGCGCCGATCCTAATATCCGGGACGAAGACAACCAAGGCCCGTTTGAAATGGCCTGCTGGAAAGGGCATGCTGACATTATCCGTCTATTCTTAGAAAAGGTTCCGGGTATATTGCAGGAGAAGGCTAAGTGGCCGTATAAGTGGCCGTATCTACACACAGCATGTTGCAGCGGAAACCCGGAAGCCGTCCGCCTCCTCCTCTCCGCGGGAGAAGACATAAACACAGTTGACGAAGTGGGGTTTTCTCTGCTCCACGTTACCGCTTCCGGCTGGAGCAAGGAATGCTTCACTCCGGATATGGTCCGTTTCCTTTTCCAAAACGGAATAGATCCCGGCTTGCAAGCGAAAACCACCCGGGGAAAGGACGGGACTACGGCTGTTGATTTTTTGTTTGATGCCGAAGCGGTCTGCTCTAAAGAACAACGGCTACAAATTTTTGACGTTTTCAGGGAATATGTCCCCGGCATGTTGCTTGAAAAAGCTATTTCTCTCCCGGATAATTCAGAGTTGAAAAAGGAAACTATCGACTGGTTCCAGGAGAACCAGCCCGAACTCTATTTTTCGACCTGGTGTCAGACTCCGGCAGGACAGGGTATATAATGACAAAGGCCGGCAAAACATTTGTCTCTTTGGATCTGTTCTACAGTCATGACCCCCGTATCGTGCAAAGGGCCTTAGACGCCGGCGCGGACGTGAACGCGAAAGACGAGTATGGCTACACCCCCCTCCACCAGATGGCCACGATGCATCGTGGCAATGAAGAGATTTGCCGGCTGCTGCTGGAGCGCGGCGCCGATCCGAACGCGCGGGACGATAATGGAAGGACGCCCCTGCACTGGGCGTGCCTGTATAACCACACCGCAATTGTCCGCCTCCTGATCGAGCACGGGGCGGACGCGGGGGCTCGGGATGATCAAGGCGAGACACCGTTCGATGTGGCCTTAAGAAAACATAAAAACGGGTCAAGGCGCGATGTAATCCTTGATTTATTCCAACAGTTCGCCCCCGAACTGTACTTCTCGGCGTTCTGCACGAGCAATAACTTATTATAGCGCTTGGTGCGTCTTTTTTCGATAACATCGTCCTACAATGTTGTATAGTGTTCCAGACAATCGACAAAAGACTGGAGGAGCGGTATGGATAACGAAACAAATGTCGTGGAAGAACCTTTGAGACAGAAGATCCGTAAGCTGGAGCATCTCCTGCGTGAGCGCGACAGGGAACTCGGTTGCCTTTACAACATCGCGAATGTGGCCGACAGGTCAGACAGTACTCTGGAAGAGATCCTCCAGGCAATTGCCCGTCTCCTCCCTCACGCCTTCCAGTACCCCGAGTTAGCGTGTGCCCGGATCGTCATGGGAGCGCAGGAATTCAGAACGGACAATTTCAGGCACACGCCGTTCAAGCTCGCATCCTCCATCACGGTCCGTGGAAACAACGCCGGTGAGGTGGAGATTTTCTACGCCGAAGAAAGCCCCGGTTGCGATGAAGGTCCCTTCCTGGCGGAAGAGCGAAGTTTCATCAACGTGATCGCCGGGAGGCTGGGGGCGCTTATTGAAAAAAAAACAATCGAAGACGCCATCAGGAAGAGTGAGGAGAAATACCGCTCCATTTTCGAGAACGCCGTCGAAGGCATATTCCAGACGACACCGGATGGGTTCCTGCTGAGTGCGAACCCGGCATATGCAAAGATGTTCGGCTATCCTTCCGTGGAAGAACTGATCGGCGGGCCATTTAATGTGGGTAAGACATACGCCCATGCCGCCGACCGTGTCAGGTTCAAGAGGCAGATCAATGAGCACGGCCTCATCCAGACTTTCCAGTTTCAGGCCCTCAGGAAGGACGGGACCCCCATATGGGCCTGTCTCAACGCCCGGGCCGTGAAGGACGGGAAGGGCAGGATCCTCTATTACGAGGGCACCATAGAGGATATCACATCACTCAAGCAGGCGGAAAAGGAGGCCAGGGACAATGCCGAAAGGTACCGTCGCCTGTTCGAGCTTGAATCGGACGCCATCTTTGTCATCGACGATGAAACAGGCCGCATCCTTGAAGCGAACAACGCCGCAGCGTCCATCTACGGGTTCAGCAGGGAGGAGATCCTTGAGATGAGGAACGAGGACCTTTCCGCCGAGCCCGACAATCCGCGCCGGGCCATCTATCACAAGAAGAAGGACGGCACCGTCTTTCCCGTCGAGATCACCACAACCCGCCTGATGTGGAACGGAAGAAGGTCGCACCTGTCGACCGTAAGAGACATCAGCGACCGGCTAAACGCGGAGGAAGCCCTGCTGAAAAGCGAGCAGGACTATCGGAACATCTATGACAACGCCATGGTGGGCATCTTCCAGAGTCTGCCGGAAGGAAGGTACCTGCGGGTAAACCCCGCATTAGCCAGGATACACGGCTTCCCTTCGCCGGAAGAGATGATAAGCGCGGTCACGGATATCGATAAGCAGATGTACGTCGACCCGCTCGATCGCAGACGATACATGACACTTCTCGATGCAGACGATATGATCCGCGGCTTCGAGGCCCAGCTCTACCGGAAGGATAAAACCAGAGTATGGATCCGGATGAATGTGCGCGTTGTCCGGAGGGATGACGGGACGATCGACTATTATGAGGGGATCGTTGAGGACGTCACCAAGCGCAAGAACGCGGAGGATGAACTGAAATCTTCTGCCGAAAAACTGAGAAGGAGTCTTTCCGGAACCATCGAGGTCATCTCTATGATGCTTCAGACCCGTGACCCGTATACAGGGGAACATCAAAAACGGGTATCACGCCTCGCCCGCGCCATCGCACAAGAGATGAAACTTCACAGAGACACGGTCGAAAACATCAGGATAGCGGGCACGATACATGATATAGGCAAGATGTCGGTGCCTGCAGAAATACTGGCCAAGCCAACCAGGCTGAGCAATATCGAGATGAGCCTGTTAAGGACCCACCCCCAAACTGGGTACGATATACTCAAGGTAGTTGACTTGCCTTCCCCGATCGCGGAAATCGTCCTCCAGCATCACGAAAGACTCGACGGCTCCGGCTACCCGCGAGGTCTGAAGATGGGAGAGATTCTCCTGGAAGCTCAGATCATGGCGATCGCGGACGTCGTGGAAGCCATGTCATCTCACCGTCCATACAGGCCTGCCCTGGGTTTAGACGCGGCTCTCGAGGAAATCGAAAGCGGTAATGGCACCCTATATCTTCCAGAGGTTGTCGACGCCTGCCTGAGGCTTTTCAAGATAAAGGGATTTAAATGGTAATGAGAAAAAGCCCGTCCTGCGATTAAAACAAGTAAACCAGACCAGGGAGCGGAAATGATCAAAAGACGTATTGATTTTCAAAAATTGATAGACGGCGCGTACCCGCTTGATGTCGAGCTCGAAGTCTTCAACTGGATGCTTGCGACAGGCAAGAAGTACGACGGACCCAGGGCTGGTTACGGTCATTCCGGTATGGATCAGATCGTGTATGGCTATAGCGCCAATACCCATAATTCTTACACGGATCTTGGAAAAGACTTTGAGACAACGCTGCAGCTCGGTTTTGTGAACGCGATCGTCAAGACGCCGATCCCTTCCGTGCTCGATTGGCGAAATACCGAGCGTGTCGGCCTCGGGAAGTTCAGGATTCTCTCTTTTCCTGACGAGCGTCCCTTTAGCAGGTGGAATTGGAATCTTTACCGGGAGATCAAGGGAATCTATGAATATAAAGGAAGGTTACTGAGAAAAGAGCACTTTCATCCTGAATACCCGGAACGTACAGAGCCGAAAATCCTGGAAATGCAATTCTCAACCACAGGGAGCGGATATCGGATTACCCTCGAATTCTCGTTCAAGAACTTCGATTACGAGCCCGGATGGGAAAAGTCGTTTAGCCAGCGCGAGGGGGAAGGCATTGACATGTTCATCTACAGGTTCCACCGGGAAATGAGCCAGTTATTGCTTCCGCAAGTCTCGGTAGACCAGGCAAACAAAATGCTGCAAAGCGCGACAAGGCGGTGTCATCCCGGTGATGTGATAGAAGCATCGCGGAAAGCATTGCGGGATGGGGCGGACGTGAACGCGAAAGACCCCGACGGGAACACTCCCCTCCACATCGCGTGTAAGAACGGCCGTGTCGACCTCGCCCGTCTCCTCCTCTTCTACGGCGCGGACGTGAACGCCCCCGCCGGCAAGTCCGGCTGGACGCCGTTACACGTTGTTTGCTGGAGTAATCAGGATGATTTCGTTCGTTTATTCTTAAAGGCCGGCGCCGACGTGAACGCCCTGGACCTTGGCGGCAGTACCGCGCTTCACTATGCATCCATGAGCGGGTTCGTGGACGTCGTCCGCCTCCTGATCGAATATGGCGCGGACGTGAACGCAAAGAACAACTCCATGCGGAGCAGCCTTGATCTGGCGGTAGGTAACGGCATTCCCGGCGGCTTCCCCGGCGCGCCTGTGATCCCGATCTTGCTGGATCGCGGCGGTGTGTTACCAGAGGAAAAACTCGATCAGGTTTTGGCGACTGCCGTATGCATGGATGAATCGAACCCCCATAAAGGTCCTATTCTCGACTGGTTCCAGGAGAACAGGCCGGAGCTGTACTTCTCCGCGTTCTGCACGGCGGATGTGTCTCCCGGTATCGGTTGATGGGCCGGCTTCCTCTTGTTGAGTATGAAAAGGACCATGAATATGGCAGAACATCCCTCGGCTAATGATCTTGGCGATGCCGTAAGAAGCCTCGATTTCGAGGCTGTGAAATGCTCCCTTGACGCTGGCGGCGATCCCAACGCCCGGGGTATCACCGGCTGGACACCGCTCCACTATGTATGCTGGTTTGGCAGGGAAGATCTTGTAAAGCTCCTCCTCTCCCGCGGCGCCGACGTGAACGCGAAGAATGACGCCGGCGAAACCCCCCTCCACTGGGCGTTCAGCAACGGCCGTACCGACACCGTCATTCTCCTACTGACGGTTGGAGCGGATGTGAACGTAAAAGATAACGCTGGCGAGACGCTACTCCACCGGTCGTGCGAGTGTGAAAAATTCGATCTCTCCCTCCTCCTGATCGAATACGGCGCCGACGTGAACGCGAAGAACAAGTGGGGTTTCACCCCCCTCCACTGGGCGTGCAAATATTATAGTCTCGGTCTTGCCCGCATGCTTTTGAAAAATGGCGCCGATCCGAACGCGCGGGACGATAATGGAGCCGCCCCGATGGACATGATTTTGACGAATGAATTGGCGAATGAATATACGGAGGCCCGTGAGGCTTTGCTCGCTCTCTTCCAAGAACTCGCTCCCGCGGCCTACTTCGAAGCTTTCTGTACGGCTCAGTCGCCATCACCTGGAGCGAGCAGATGACGCCTGTTGTGTAAACCCCAGGACTTTATTCCCCTATTCTTGACATTCCTCAGAAGATGATATATGTATATTATATGATATTAACGATATACGGAGGAAACCATGAAAGAAATAAAAGAAAATAAGGCGCAACCTGTGGAAATTCGCAATATACAACTGAAAGTTCCGGCAGATCTTTACAAGCGTTTTAAGCTCGTTTGCACGAGGAAGGACAGCAACATGCGCGAGACGCTATTAAAGATTATAGGGGCGT
>Ga0265293_10008960_pt1 | contig 14571 bp, 15 predicted proteins | sample Munlanlewell138R_FD_192505 | JGI IMG/M metagenome (GOLD analysis project Ga0265293, IMG submission 192505) | Leachate microbial communities from a municipal landfill in Southern Ontario, Canada - Leachate well 138R | ecosystem: Engineered > Solid waste > Landfill > Unclassified | place: Canada...
CAGCTATTCTCCAAGCAAAAAATAATCATGATTCAGTTGGTGGGGTCGCAAGAGTTATCATTAAAAATGCTCCCATTGGGCTTGGCCAACCGCTTTACTATAAGCTTGATGGTGTTTTAGCTGATGCTATGATGGGTCTTAATGCAGTAAAAGCAGTTGAGATTGGTGATGGGATACTAAGTGCATCGATACAAGGCTCACAAAACAACGATGAGATAAGAGCTGATGGCTTTAAGTCAAATCACTCAGGTGGCATACTTGGGGGTATTAGCAATGGCGAGGAAATCGTGCTAAATGTTTACTTCAAACCAACTCCTTCTATATTTAAAGAGCAGCAAACTGTAACTACTACAAATGAAGAGGTTGATTTTTCGCTAAAAGGAAGACATGACCCTTGTGTAGCCATCCGTGGAACAGTTGTTTGTGAAGCAATGGCTGCTTTAGTTGTTGCAGATATGTTGCTTTTAAATATGGGCTCAACTATGAATGGTGTTAAAAAGTACTATTGAATGCTCTGAAGAGGTATTAAGTTGGATCCTGAATCAAGTCTAGGATGACGAGGTTAAAACCTCGCTTCCTAGAAGAGATGCAAGGCTTTAAAGTTCGCAAGGTTTTCGGAAGCGATGCTTTTAGGAATGCTAACCAATGGCATTCTCCACGATGAGCTTCGCACTTTGTGGCTTTAAAGTTTACAAGGTTTTCGGAAGCGATGCTTTTAGGAATGCTAACCAATGGCATTCTCCACGATGAGCTTCGCACTTTGTGGCTTTAAAGTTTACAAGGTTTTCGGAAGCGATGCTTTTAGGAATGCTAACCAATGGCATTCTCCACGATGAGCTTCGCACTGATGCGCTTTAGAGCTTATGCAACTTTAAAGTAGTAAGTTAGAACCAAAGCTTTTCTACGAGGTTAAAACCTCGCTTCCTAGAAGAGATGCAAGACTTTAAAGTTTACAGGGTTTTCGGAGGCGATGCTTTAGCTTCGAACTGTGTGACTTTAAAGTTTCAATGGCTTTTTCGGAGGCGATGCTTTTAGGGATGCTAACCAATGGCATTCTCCACGATGAGCTTCGCACTTTGTGGCTTTAAAGTTTGCAAGGTTTTCGGAGGCGATGCTTTTAGGAATGCTAACCAATGGCATTCTCCACGATGAGCTTCGCACTTTGCGGCTTTAAAGTTTGCAAGGTTTTTGGAGGCGACGCTTTAGGTGTGCTAACCAATGACATATTATGTTAAGAGGGTTTAGGAGCATCTATCCCTGCCACTAAAATGGATGAGTCTGTTTTGGTGCGTGAAAATAGAGAACAAGCTATAAAGTAACATTATAATCAAAATGAATGCAGAGCAAGAAACATTTTTGCTAATTTAAGATTTATGTGTTATTATTATCACAAAAATCTTACAATTTAAGGGGACAATATGAGAAAAATCATTCTTTGCACACTAGTAGCAAGCGCTACTTTACTAGCTGCAGATAGTGCGGCAGTGTATAAACCAGGGGTCTTATTGCCAGCAAACGGTGAGGCTATTTATAAGCAAGGCTGCGTTCAATGTCATGGTGCAGATGGAAAGCAAACAACGGATACGGGTCTTTCTAGAATTGTATATAAGCCAATTAATGGGTTAGAAGCTGCTAGTTTAGCAAAAGAGTTAAAAGACTACAGATACGGAAGTGTTAATAAGTATGGTCTTGGTGCTTTAATGAAAACGACGCTAACTGATCTTTCTTATGAAGAGATAGATGCACTTGCTGAGTACATTAGTACTAATATGAAATAATTAAACTATATGCTGAACCTTCAGCATATAGTTTTACACTTACATCGCACAAACACTTTTCTTCAAACTTCTTCAAAAATATAAAATTTAAGGAAATAAATGATTAAAATTATTATTACTATGGCAATAATGCTAAGTATCAATTTGTCGGCTAATTCAAAGTTTAAACAAGAGTGTGATAATGGGCAAATGCAGTCTTGTATAGAATTGGGTATTTTATATTACACAGGTGAAGGTGTAAAAGAAGATATAAAAAAATCTCAAGTATTATTTAAAAAAGCATGTAAAAATAGAGTAGCCAGAGGTTGTTATTATTTAGGGTTTGTTTTTTTACGTGGTGGTGAAGGTACTCAACAGAGCAATAGAAAAGCAATGTTGGCATTTGCTAGGGCTTGCAATATAGGAAGTGAGCGTGCTTGCGTTCAATATCATAAACTAGAAGCAAAAGGGTATTAAAAATGCACAACGATGTTAATAAGAATCTTAAAAATGAACTAGATAAATACCTTAAAGATGCAGATGGATTTACGCCGTACTACCCTGGTATGAATATTTTATCTTCGGATCTCTATAAGAAACAATTAATAGAAGCCTTAGAATTAATAAAAAAACAAAGTGAATCAGAGATGAAAAGTTTTGAATTATATCTTGATACTATTATAATCAACATGCACACTAAGGTGAAAAAGTATAAAAAATCTATCTACTTTGATAATGAAAACATTAAAGACATAGAAAATCAGGGATATACCATAGTTTTTTTCATAGATGAAAAAAAGGATAAGTATGCTCTTTTAGGTCTATTAAAATCTAAAGCACTCCCTGAGTAATTTGAGATTGTAGTAAAGTGATAGTTTTATACTGTAGTGAATAAATGTAACAAAGTTATCACAATTTAGTTTATTTATTTAAAATGACTTTATTTAAGTCTACAATTTAAGAGTTTTACGATAATGTACAGTTAATTATAAGTTAAAAGAATAAAAGGATAAGTATGAATTATAAATATATTAATAGCATGTTATCGAAGATGGACAAAGATCTATCGACAAAGGGGATGACAAGAAGAGATGCTATGAAATTGGCTGGTCTCTCAGGTGCAAGCTTCATGATGGGTGGTAGCAGCCTTCAAGCTATGGAAAAAGATGAAAAATCAATAGTTAAATCAGGGGTTGATGCTAAGATAGTAATCGTTGGTGGTGGTCTCGCTGGGATGAGTACTGCTGCAAGATTAACTCTTAACCTCAAAAATCCAGATATCACTGTTATTGAGCCTAACAAAGAGTCAGTGTCTTATCAGCCAGGTCAAACATTAGTAGCTGCTGGTATATGGGATGCTAAGGATATATCTTACAAAAGAGATGATTTTGTACCAGAGGGTACAAAAATAATCGAAGATAAAGTTATAGGCTTTGATCCAATGAACAACCAAGTAACTACAGCAAAAGGTCAAGTTGTTGATTATGACTATCTGATCGTAGCTACTGGACTGCAACTAGATTTTGAAAGAATTGAAGGCTTAGAGCATGCTGGTCGTGCTTACTCAACTGGAGATAACTCAAGACTTCATAAGGCAATAGGTGAGGATAGTGGTATATGTTCAATCTATACAGCTGAGGGTGCTACTAAGACTTGGGAGCAGATGCAAAAGTACATTGAAAAAGCTAAAAAAGCTAAAAATGGCGAAAAAGTACAATTTCTTTTTACGCATCCAAGTACACCTATCAAGTGTGGTGGTGCTCCAAAGAAAATTATGTATCTAACAAATGCAAGACTTAAAGAGGCTGGCGCAAGAAAAAATGCTGAACTGACTATGTATCCAAATGGTGGGACTATGTTTGGTATACCTGAGTATCATGATGCTATTCTTGAGCAGTTTAAAAGAGAAGACTTTAAATGGCACTACAGACATAACTTAGTGGGTGTTGAAGTAGAAAATAAGATCGCTATTTTTGATTCTCAATGGCAAGAAAAGGGGCCTTATGATCCAGTTATGAAGGATTTCGAGGTTATTTCTAAGCACGAGAAGATAAGAGTCCCATATGACTTTTTACATATAACTCCAGATGCTGTAGCTCCAAGAGAAGTAGCAGAGTCTGATATTGGCTCAGCTGGTGGTTGGGTTCCTGTAAATAAAGAGACTCTTCAGCATATCAAATTTAAAAATGTATTTTCACTTGGTGATATTGCGCAAGTGCCAATGGGTAAAACAGGTGGATCTGTAAGAAAACAGTATAAAGTTCTTGTTGACAACTTAATATCTCAGATGGAAGGTAAGCCGTTAACTTCAAAATATGATGGTTATACAGTTTGTCCACTCATTACAGATATCGGAACAGTTATGTTAGCTGAGTTCGATTGGAGTGTTAAACCTACTCCTTCATTCCCACTAGATCCACTAGTAGAGAGATGGGTGTTTTGGTTAATGAAAGTTTATGCTCTTAAACCAATGACAATGTACGGGATGCTCTCTGGTAAAGCATAGAATAACAAGAGAAGGAAATCTCTCCTTCTCTAACGCTCTCACCTCTTCACAAAATAGAGAATCTTTTTTTACTTCTAAAAAACATATCTCTAAAATACTTTTAACACCCAGGATTTTTATATGCAAGTAAAATTTGAGTTTGCCATCTATGATGAGGCTCTAGATAAATTTGAGTTAGATGAAAATATCTATCTATATGAGTTAGATGATGAGCAGATGCAGACTTATAATCTTTTAAAAAGTAAAGATTTGCATCTATATAATTTTTTTCAGGAGTCTGAAGCTTTTAAAAGGTGGATAAAAGAAGAAGTTTATCCAGATGAAATAGGTAAGAAAATAGCAATTTGTGATATAAATGAGATAAGCTTTAGAAGGTTTTATTTTTTTAAAGTAACAAGCGCTGATGTTCATTATGAATATTTCAAAAAACTTTTTAATGTTCTTCATGAGTCAGACTGGCAAAATAGAGAAGATGTTGGAAGAGAAATCTTAGAACATCTCTTGGTTAAGCGACAGACACTCATAATAGAACTGCAAGAGGACGCTCTAGAAGAAGAATAAGCTCAAGCTATGAAATGCTTGGTCAGTAGTGATATAAAGGTTTTAGTGCTCTAAGAGCACTATACTAGGTAGTTATTTTGCACTTTGTAATTTAATAATAAAGTTGTCACAAATATAATTATTTTACATAGACGCTTAAATAATTAAAACTTATCAGATTCAGGAGCATGAATCTGAAGGCTTATTCTATAAAGAGAACAATATAAGGACTCTTAATAAGCTGTATTAAGAAATGCTATATATTTTATTTTAGTTTTAAATGTCATGTTCCTTATAGTAACACAAAGCGTAGGAATGCCTTCATATCTTTAATTCTTGAATTCAATAGTGGCAATTAGCTCTTGTAAAGATGTATAATATTTTTTGTGCCAACTTTGTGATAAAGATACACAAGGTAAAAAGAATAATGCATTTAAAAATAAGTAAAATTATAAAAGGGGAAGATGTGGACAAAACATTCAAATCAGAAGAAGCAACATCTGTCAGCAGACGTGATTTCTTTAAAAGAACAGCATCTGTTAGCGCAGTTGCTGCTGTAAGTATTTTAGCGCCTGGTGCACTATTTGCTGACGACATAAATATCATGGAACATACCAAATGGGGTACTACGCTAGGAGATGAGTGTAACTACAATCCTTATGGTTTACCATCGAAATATGAGCATAATGTAGTAAGAAGAACGTCTGCTCTTATGTCATCGGCTGGAGATATGCATGCTGCTATATCTATGTCACCTTTACATGAGTTAAGCGGGATCATTACTCCAAATGGCTTACACTTCACTCGTACTCACAATGGTGTAGCTCATGTTGATCCTAATAAGTATAGACTAATGATTCACGGTCTTGTGGATAAACCTATAGTTCTCACTCTAGAGCAACTTAAAAAATATCCAAGTGAGAGTAGAATCCTATTTTTGGAGTGCCCATCCAATGGTGCTGCTGAGTGGAAAGGTCCACAATTCAACTCTTTACAATTCGTAAAAGGGATGATGAGCTGTTCTGAATGGACAGGTGTACGTATAAAAACTATACTTGATGAGCTAGGACTAAAACCAAACGCTAGATGGATGCTTGCTGAAGGTAGTGATGGTTCTGAAATGAGTAGAACTGTTCCAATTGAGAAAGTTTTAGATGACGCGATGATAGTTTGGGCTCAAAATGGTGAAGCACTGCGCCCTGAGCAAGGTTATCCAGTTCGTTTATTGCTCCCGGGTTGGGAAGCTAACCTTTGTGTTAAGTGGTTAAAAAGACTGAAATTTGGCGAAGAGCCTTGGTATGCTAAAGAGGAGACTTCTAAATATACTGTACTGACTGCAAGTGGTAGATCTATTCAGCATTTCTATGCAAATGAAGTAAACTCTATTATTACATCACCTTGTCCTGAAAAACCTTGGACGGATCTCAAAGTTGGAGATTTAGTTGAAATCGAAGGTTTAGCATGGAGTGGTCATGGAACGATTACAAATGTTGATATAAGCTTTGATGGTGGAAAAAATTGGAGAGAGGTTAACCTTAAAGGTTTAGTTCTTCCAAAAGCTTGGACAAGATTTTCTTATATGTACAAATATGAAGGAAAACCACTGTTACTCCAAAGTCGTGCAGTCGATGATAGCAACAATGTTCAACCTACAGTAAATCAAGAAAAAGAAGTAGTTGGTGTTGAGGGTGTTTATCACAGAAACGCAATCTGTACTTGGGAAGTTAACGCAAAAGGGGAGGTGAACAATGTTCAAGTTAGATCATAAATCCATTTTAATAGGAATATCTGTTGTTGCAAGTACTGCCCTACTCCTAACTGGATGTTTATCTTCACCATCGAGTACCAATAGTTCAGCAAAAGCTCAGTCAAATGAATTGACTGGTCCATATGCTGGAAAATTGGGCGCTATAGATGGTGGTGTTATCTACCCTAGAGAAAATGGAATGTACACAGCTTATGTACTAAATGAGCAAAGCACAGAGGGTATAAATCATGGAAGAACGCCTACTGAGAATGAGATAAATGCATGGAATTTAGATGCACTACCAGATGGTACAGGTCTACCTGAAGGTGAGGGTTCTGTTGAAGAAGGCGATGAGCTTTATGAAGCGAATTGTGCCTCTTGTCATGGTGACTTTGGTGGTGGCGGACATGGATATCCGCAATTAGCTGGTGGTAATCAAGAAAAAGATGAGAATGGAATTGTAAAAACACTTAAAAATCAGAGACTTGAACCAGGTATGGATGCTCCACAAAGAACTGTTGGAACATTTTGGCCAAAAGCTACTACTCTTTTTACATATATCAGAGATGCTATGCCATATGCACATCCAAAGAGTCTAAGTAACGATGAAAACTATGCTCTTACTGCATATATATTAGCTCAAAATGGCATCAAAATTGATGGCGAAAAAATGACTGACGAGTATGTCTTAAATGCGGAAAAACTTGCAAAAGTAGTCCTTCCAAATAATGATGGTTTTTATCCAAATATTGATGGTCCTGAAGGCCCAGCAAATGTAAAAGCATTCTTTGCTGATCGTGCTAAAAACATTGGTGCTGGTGTAAGATGTATGACTGATTGTAAAGATCCAGGAATGGAAGCAGCAGGCGCAAAAGAAGCAGAACTTGTAAGAATCGACTATGAAATGGCAGATGTAGTTCCTCCATATTCAACAGTTAGAGACCTACCACCTGAGAGTGAAGATGTAACTATCTCTAAAGCTGAAAAAATGTATAATGAATCTTGTAAGTTATGCCATTCAAGCGACAGAATGGGTGCTCCAGCTGTAGGAGATGTACAAGCATGGGTATCTGTTACAAAAAAAGGTTTTGATCAAGTACTAAGGAATTCGATTGATGGTATAGGCGGAATGCCTCCAAAAGGCGGTAACGATAGTCTAACCTCAGATGAGGTTAAATCAATAGTTGAATTTATGATAGATTCAAGTAAGTAAACATTAAATTAAAAACAAGGAAAATAAAATGGATAGAAGAAAATTTTTAGGCGTAGGTCTTGCAGCTTTTGTTGCGATAGTTGTGCCAGGAACAGATTTAAGAGCAGTAGATTTTAGAACTACTATGCCACAAGCATGGGAAGTAGAAAAAACGGTTGATGGTATTAAAGCACTTTACGGCAGCGGTGCGCTTAAAGAGAGTCCAAAACTCTCATTTAAAGCTCCAAAATTAGCTGAAAATGGTGGGTCAATCCCAATTACTATTAAGTCGTCATTAGATTTAGAGTCAGTAGCACTTTTCCAAGATGCTAACCCAAGATGTCTGTCTTGCGTATTCTCTGTGCCTGTAGGTGCTATTATAGATTACGATTTTAGAATAAAAATGAGACAAACTGCTGTAGTAACTATCGTTGGTAAAGAGAGAGGCACAGGAACTCTGTACACTGCATCTAAAGAGATAGATGTGTCTATTGGTGGTTGTGGAGGTTGATATACCTCCCTCTACAACAAAATATTTATAAAAAAAAGAATATAAAATAAAATAAAAAGGTAAAAAAATGGCAAAGATGAAAATAAAAGCAAAAGAAAAAAATGGCATTGTTAAAGTAAAAGCAATGTTCACAAGTTTGATGGCTGACAAAGAAGAAGCAATCAAAAAAGGAATTAGTCCGTCATACATTAGATACATAGTAGCTAAAGTTAAAGATGCTGTAGTGTACGAAGTAACTATGAGTGGTTTTATGTCTGAGAATCCGCTTGTTAAGTTTGAATTTAAAGGTAATAAAGGCGACCAACTTACTTTTACTACAATTGATAATGACAATAAAACGGAAACAGACACTCAAAAAATCAAATAGGGATACCTTATGAAAATTAAAATCATTATTTTATTAGCGATAGTTGCATTTGTTATATCGATGCCATTTATCTTTAATAAAAGCGTTACAATCGCAAACCCTAGTAAGCTTGACGCAGATGATAACTTTATTCTTTATGAGTGGGTTGAACCACGAACAGGTACCAATAAAGAGTGGGATTATAACTTAAAGCCAGTGCAAGTAAGCGACAGAGTATGGTGTTTCTTCGGTGCTATGGAGATGCCAACTAAAGAGAATGCTGGTGATATGTCTAACAGCTGTTATATTCAAGGTAATGATAGCTGGATAGCATGGGATACAGGTCCTTCTTACATATATGCTAAGCAAGCACATGCAGCTATGAGAAAAATCGCTGACTTGCCTGTGAAGACAGTTATTGTAAGTCACGAGCATGATGATCACTGGTTGGGAAATAATTACTATAAAGAGACGCAAAATGCTACTATTTATGGTCCGAAATCTGTTAATGTAAACTATCTTGGTTTTGATGAGCATACAGGAAAACCAAATGAAAATACTAGAGAGATTCCGCCACAAACTAGAATGATTAGAGCACTCTATCAAAATGCAATTAGAGGCACTAAACTAGCTGCAGTTGATGAGTCTTTTGACGATACGACAGAACTAACACTTCATGGTGTTAAAATGGAGTATGTAAAAGTTGGTTATGCGCACTCTGAAGAGGATTGGTTCTTATATCTTCCAGAAGATAAAGTTGTCCTTGTTGCAGACGTTGTAATGAACGGTAGAGTAACCTCAAATCGTGATGGTATTGTTGTTGGTCAGCTAAATGCACTTAAAGCAATTAAGGCTAGAGATTGGAATCATTTAGTTCCAGGGCATGGTTTTATAACTGATAAGTCAGCTGCAGATGAAGCTGTTCAGTATTTCACCCTTTTAAAAGATAGAGTTCTTGAGGGTATTGAAGATGAGATTCATCCAGATATGATTACTAAACATGTAACTCTTGAAGAGTTTAGAAACAAAGAGTTGTACTATCTTCTAAGTCCTGGTAATGTTTTTAGATCTTATGAAGAACTAGAAATGTACGACGACGACGATGATGAAGACGAAGCAGCAGACGAAGAGGACGATGAAGAAGACGAAGAGGACGAATAATCTAAATTTTATTGATTATGACTCTTTGTTGAGCCGTTCTAGGTATTAGTAGAGCTAATAATATCAATATAGCACAGTCTTGAGAAAGCAAAAAAATGTGTAAGCAAGTGATTATTTTTGCGCAGATCTGATTGTGCTATATAAATGCGCCTATAGGCAGGCATTAGTAGTTAAAGAAGTTTTACTAACAAATAGATTAAATAAAAGAGAGTAGTACCATATGTCATTATTTCAAGCCGGAAAGATTTTAGAATTATATTATTCTACTAACAATGGTAGAGTAAATACAACTGAGTTGGCTCTTGATGACAAGGGTGTTATAGAAGATAAGTATTATAATAAAGACATACAAAGGTCTGTTTTAATAACCTCAAAAGCTAGTTATGATATGGCTAATAGTCACGGTATAGATGCGCCATATAGCGCATTAGGGGAAAATATACTTATAGATTATAATCCTTATCATTTAAAACCAGGAGCAAGACTAGCAATTGGTGATCTTGAGTTAGAGATTAGTCAAAACTGTACACTTTGCAAAAGTTTAGCAAAAGTAGATGCAAGACTGCCAAAATTACTTCAAAATGATAGAGGCGTTTTTGCAAAAGTTATTAGTAGCGGTACTATCCGCAAGGGTGATAATATTTATCTTCTAAAATAGAGAGTAAATCTCACAAAATCAAAAAAAAGGGAAAAAATGAAAACAGTAATAAAAAAATTAGTCATAGCACTAATGTTAGCGACTGGGGTAGTAGCTAGTGGGGCACAAGATATTCAGATATATACGGCTGATAATTCAAAAGGGACAATTACAGGAGCTTCTATAGAGAAGGCTTTTGCAGATGCGGGATTTATAATCTCTGGAAACAATGATATGAATGTTGCATTTAAATCAAAGTTTCAAAAAACAAATCATAAGATGTATCATCTTTTTACACTTTATAAGAAAGAGTTAGTTTTAGAACTCGTTAAAATAACTCCAGAAGCTGCACTTTTTGCACCTCTTAGTATGTCAATATATATGAAAGAGGGTTCAAATGATATTTCTATCTCCTCTATATCGCTAGAAGGTATGGCGAAAGTCACTGGAATACCTGTAACTAATAAACACATGGTAGAGTATAGCAAACTTATTAGAGCAACTCTAGCAAAAGCACTACCAAATGGCCATTTTGAAAAAACATCATATAAAATCTTAACACCTAAGGGTGAGCTAGTAACTTCATTTACTGGCGAGATGGAAGCTCAAGGTGATGATGTTGAAGATGAACTAGAAGCTCTTCAAACTGAGCTTGAGGGTTCAGTAGAAACTCTTGGATTTGTAATTGCAGGCTATAACAAACTAGGTGATGAATTTGCTGAAGCTGGTTATGATAAATATGACTTTTTTGATGCATACTCTATTTGTAAATTGCCAGTTATTTTTGAAGTGGCAAAAACTCACCCAGAAGCTGGTGCCTTTGCTCCTTGTGTATTATATATGTATAAAGAAAAAGGTTCTACTAAAGTAAAAATGGCGTATCCATCAGTTTATAACTGGATAAGCTCTTTAGATATCAAAGATAAACCATCTATAGAAGTATTAGAAGATGCTCAAAAAGCACTCGTAGGGGTGATTAACGAAACTTTAGAGTAATAAGAGATAAATTTAAGAGAGGGTATTAAAATGGCTATATCAAGAAGAAAAGCTCTGCAGCTTTCAGGAATTACTGCAGCTGCAGTAGCAATAAGCGGATGTAGCAAAATACAGGACCCTGCACCAGAGCAAACAATTAATGCTAAAACTACTTTTAAGGCGTCTATTGCTGATGCAAAAGGTCCTAGAGTAGTTGTAGTTGGTGGTGGATGGTCTGGCCTCTCTATAGCAAAGTACACAAAGATTTTTGCTCCAAATGCAGATGTAATCTTAGTTGAGCAAAGACATGAATTTGTATCCTGCCCTCTTAGTAATCTGTGGTTAGTTGATAAGATAGAGTTAGAGTTTTTAACCCATGATTATCTTCAAGCTGCAAGAGAGAATAACTACACCTACTTCCATGCAACTGCAATCGGCCTTGACAGAAAAAACCGTGTTTTAGAGACTAGTGAGGGTGATATTAGTTTTGATTATTTAGTTTTTGCTCCAGGAATTGATTATGACTATTCTAGATGGACAGATGATATAGCATTTGAGACAAGACTGAGACAAGAGTACCCAGCGGGCTTTATCCCTGGCTCTGAACACATCACTCTGCGAAACAAGGTTCTTAGCTTTAAAGGTGGAAATTTTATCTTAACAGTTCCAAGTGGAAACTATAGATGCCTACCAGCTCCGTATGAAAGAGCTTGTGTAATTGCAGATTATTTCAAGCAAAAGAAATTAGATGCTAAAGTAATACTGCTAGATGAGAATAACACTATAACAATTAAAAAAGAGGGTTTTTCATCTGCTTTTAAAGAGCTTTATGGCGATTATATTGAGTATATGCCAAATACTGTTATAAACAATATAGACCTTGACAATAAAATAGTAGAAACAGAATTTGATGAGATTGATTTTGAAGAGGCTGCTTTTTATCCTCATGTTAGAGGTGCTAAGATTTTAGAAAGAGTTGGAATAGCTAAAGATGCCAAAAATATGCTTGAGGGTGATATTAACACTCTGACCTATGAAGTCAATGGCGAAAAAGACATATATATAGCAGGTGATTCTAGACCAATGGGCTTTTCAAAATCAGGCAATACTGCTAACTCGGAAGGGCATCATGTAGCTAAACTGATAGCTCAAAAAATAAATAAAACAAAAGAAATAAAGTGGGAATCTCCAACTACCACTTGTTTTTCTGCTGTTTCTATAGCGCCAGAGAGAGCAATCTATATCTACACGCAATATGCTCATAATAAAACAGATTTAACATTTAACTTTGCATCAACAACCAGTAGTGAAGACTGGCTTAAAAATGGAGAGGTTAACGCTAACTCAATTTATGATTGGGCAACTGCTCTATATACAGATATGTTTAGCAAATAGTATTTTAAAAACTATCAAGTAAGAGAGATTATCTCTCTTACTTGTCTTTATTTTCCATTGCACCTTTAGCTGTTTTTATAGCACTGCCAAGAGCTGTTTTTGCAACGCTCCAAGCCTGTTTACCCATTCTTTTTGCTTCTTGTGCAGCTTGAGACTTAAGAGCTGTATCTGCTCTTTGTACTGCAGTTTTTGCAAAGCTAGAAAATCTCTCTCTCATCATATCCGCAGCTTCTTTAGAGATATAAACTAACTCTTCTAAATCATAACGCATGCTTCTGTTGATATCTAGTAAAAGTTTATTTATCGCAGGAGAGTTTTCACTAGCTTGAGTTTGAACTACCTGAGAGAAGAGAATATCTGTCTGGTTTAGATCTTCCATAATAGTGTCATAATCTTCTATTAGGATGTGCTTTGCTTCTACTGGCATATATGCTAAGCGTTTTTTAAATCTATCTATGGAGTGGATAAGGCCACTTCTCATACCTTTTAGAGTTGCAGTTAAGATATCTTCAGCCTTTGTTGGCGTAGCTTCTGCTACATCTATAGAGCATTGAAGTATAGTTGAGAGAATTTTTCTAATTCTGATAGTGTTTAGCGAACCCTCTTTTATAGCTTCAAAGGTTAAATCTTTGATAACCTCTTGAATACTCTCTTTTATCTCCCCATCTGTATCTCTCTCTAGTGCAGTTATGATAGCAGACTCTACTAATTCACTTAAAAACTCATATAAATCAATGGATTGTAGTTTTACTTGATGGAGTTTTAAAAGCGCAGATTCGTTCTCACTTAGCACAGATTCAATAGCATTAAAAACATTGTACTTTGTCTCTTGAAGTTCTTGCGCTTTTTTATCTAACTTTCTATCAAGTGCCTCTTTTTGAGCTACTAGCAGTGCTACATCCTCTTTTAGAGTTCTTGTCTCAATATCTAAAATAGTTGTAGCAATACTTTTAATTTCATGAAGATTTAACTCATCTATCTCTGTGTCATTAGCTAGTCTAGCAAGTGTATCTGAAACTCTTTTTTGGATATCTTCTAAAGTTTTGTCATATGAGTTTTGTATATCGATTGTAAGTTTATCTACTTCCATTTTAAAGTCCTTGGTTTATTTTTATAGTACCATTTTGATATTTTGATGAGCCTTTAGGGCTTCATATATAAAGTTTCTATCGTCTTCGTTGTGAACAAGCAAGTCTAAGTTCATGCTCACATACTTGCCACCTTTTGAGTTTTTAGAGTGAGTTAGTTTATGGCTTCTCTCATCTATAACATCTCTTATGGCTTGCTCTAGTGCTTCTTTTTCGCCTGCTATAAGCTTGTAAGACCACGAGCATGGATACTCTAAGATTAGTTTCTCATCTCTATCGTTTAAAATCTCCACTCTTTCCTCCTGATTTTTCTTCAAGTTGAATATCTCTTATTATCATACCTTTATCTATTGCTTTTACCATATCGTATATAGTTAAAAGTCCGATGCTAACACCTGTTAACGCCTCCATTTCAACCCCAGTTTGCCCTGTTAGTTTTGCAGTAACACTGAGCTTAAAACCTGGGACTGATGGAAGTTCTTCAACATCACAGTTGATGCCACTAAGATTTAGCGGATGGCACATTGGGATAAGATCACTTGTTTTTTTTACCCCCATAATCGCAGCTACTACAGCAGTTTGTAAAACTGGGCCTTTTTTAGTTTTCTCACTAACTATGGCATCATAAGCATCTTGGCTCATCTCTATATATCCAGATGCAACGGCTACTCTTGTTGTTTGGTTTTTGTCTGAGACATCAACCATCTTTGGTCTTT
>Ga0265293_10008961_pt1 | contig 14571 bp, 13 predicted proteins | sample Munlanlewell138R_FD_192505 | JGI IMG/M metagenome (GOLD analysis project Ga0265293, IMG submission 192505) | Leachate microbial communities from a municipal landfill in Southern Ontario, Canada - Leachate well 138R | ecosystem: Engineered > Solid waste > Landfill > Unclassified | place: Canada...
CGTCCTTTAAATCGTCATATCCAAATACCTTCACTTCCTTTTCATAGGCTTCAATAATACCTCTTGCATGCATATATCTGGCTGTAGCCAATTCTTGAAGTGCTGTCAATAGGCATGGCATCTTCACCTCAAGAACATGGTATCTATCTTCAAATTGTCTTTTTACAATAACAGAATTACCTTCTATATCGATTTCTTCTACATAAGATACTTGAGGAATCCTAAGATTTTCTGCAATCTGCGGTCCTACCTGTGCTGTATCTCCATCAATAGCCTGACGACCTGTAATAACAATGTCATAGCCTATTTTCCTCAGTGCAGCTGAAATAATAGTTGCGGTTGCAAAAGTATCGGATCCGCCAAATTCTCTTGCGGATACGAGGATAGCCTCATCACAACCCATTGCAAGTGCTTCTCTTAATGCAACATCTGCTTGTGCAGGGCCCATACATACTACCGTTACAGTCCCACCAAATTTCTCCTTTAGCTGCAATGCTGCCTCAATACCTGATTTATCATCATGATTGATAATGCTAGGCACTCCTTCTCGGATCAGTGTATTTGTAACCGGATCTAGTTTCACTTCATTTGTGTCCGGTACTTGCTTTATACATACAACGATTTTCATCTTATTATCTCCCTTCAAATATTTATTAGCTAATCTTCATTGAGCCGGCAATAACCATCTTCATAGCTTCTGAAGTACCTTCATATATTTCAGTAATCTTAGCATCTCTCATCATTCTTTCTACCGGGTACTCTCTGGAATAGCCGTAACCACCCATCATTTGTACACAGTCTCTTGTTACAACATTACATACATCGGAAGCGAAGAGCTTGGCCATAGCAGCCAATGGGCTATAATTTTCTTTATTGTCCTTAGAAACTGCGGCTCTCCATGTCATAAGTCTTGCTGCATCGATTTTGGTTTGAAGCTCTGCTATTTTAAACTGGGTGTTTTGGAAGGAAGAAATTCTTTTTCCAAATTGTTTTCTTTCTTTCACATATTTTATAGCCTCATTCAAAGCTCCTTGTGCAATACCTACGGATTGAGCTGCAATCCCAATTCTTCCTCCGTCAAGAGCTTGCATAGCAATCTTAAACCCATCTCCTTCTTTTCCCAAACGTTGAGATACCGGAATGCGCACATTTTCATAAGCCACTTCACAGTTGGATGCTGCTCTGATACCCATTCGTGGAATACTTCTTCCTACAAATATACCAGGTGTATTGATATCTATGACGAAGGCTGATATGCCTTTTGTACCCTTTGATTTGTCTGTCATGGCAAAGACAATAAATGTATCTGCAAATCCTGCATTGGTAGTGAAAATTTTAGATCCATTGATGATATATTCATCGCCATCCAGTACCGCTTTAGTCTGTTGGCCGGCAGCATCTGTTCCTGCATTAGGCTCTGTTAATCCAAAGCAACCTACTTTCGAACCGTCTACAAGAGGTCTTAGCCAGGTTTGCTTCTGTTCTTCATTTCCAAAGCTATCAAGACAAGCACTAGCAAGAGAAGTATGAACTGAAATTGTAATGCCTGTGCTTGCATCCACTTTTGATATTTCCTCCATACAAAGAGTGTAGCTAAGGACATCTCCTCCAACTCCACCATAATTTTTGGAATAAGGAATACCCATCAAACCGTATTTTTGTAGTTTCTTAACAAGGTCCAAGTTAAACTCTTCTGTCTCATCCATTTCTTCTGCAAGTGGTTTAACTTCATTTTCAGCAAATCTGCGATAGAGTTCTTGCTGAAGCAAATGCGTCTTTGAAAGTTTAAAATCCATATTATTCTCCTCCAGTTATCAATATTTTCCAAATTATTTCTTCAAGATATCTTATATTAAATACACTTTAATCTCTCGTTAATAAGTTGTCAATCTATTTTTGAAATTAACTATGAAAGTATATTGTATACTTGAAAACTGTGATGAGCATCTTCAAAAATTTTCGGGTAAATAATATTTTAATAATTTGAAGTTTCAATCATTCCTTAGATAATCCACTTTGACTTTTATGAATTCTCTCCATGGAATTTTTGTAGCTTTTTGAATACACAAAAAAACAAGACTTGTTATTTTATCGACAATCACGTCTTGTTTTCTCAAAAAAAGGACATTCTCTATAGAAAATCGAAGGAACTACTGCTTGTAAGAATGAGATCGCATCTATCTTTGATACTGAAAGATTCAAAATACTCCTTTTCAAGAGGAATCCACATTGTCTCAAAACGTTTCAACATTTCTCCCCCATTCCTTGCTAATATTCTTTCTCTTTGTTCTTTTTCATCAATATCTAAAAATACTTTATAGTTATAGGCATGTTCGAGAGCCGGATGCAGACTATAGACGCCCTCAACAATGTTTATTCCCTTGGGATTGACATGAATTTTATGACTAAAGTCCATCATCTTACAATTAAATACTTGGTATTGAAAAGGTATATTGGCTTTGATATTCGTTATAACCTCTTGTAAGAATCTTTCATAATGAACGTTACCTCCCGGTTCCTTGTACCGCTCTGCATGTCGCATTTCCTGGGGTAGAAAAAAATCATCCATAGAAAAAACATTACAGTCATAGACCTCTTTTAAGCTGTTAGCCAAACTGGTTTTCCCCGAACCACAAGGCCCATCTATCGCCACAATTATCCTATTTTCAGATGTAGCAATCAGCTTATCCACTTCTGATTGAATCATGTTCAATAACTGACAATTGTTCTTATTCATGATCTATTAAACCTGCCTTTTCCAGTGCTATGACAATAATCGGAATTAAGACCAACTGAATAATTATTCCCGGGATAGCATTGATAAATCCCATCATGATGAACATGTCCATAGAAAAATCCATGCCGATAGATCTGTATAACAAAGCGCTGACTATGCCCCAAGCCATTCTACCCAAGACCATCGATATTATTAAAGTAATATAGACATTCATTTTATTTTTAGGAAGAATTTTATAAACGAGTCCGGTGGCTAACCCATATACACCGAGCTCAAAGGCCATAGAGATAGCCATAGGAAACATGGGTGGCATCGAATAAATGGCAGATCTTAACAAAGGTACAATAAAGCCAATCATGAGTCCTATAGGTCCCCCGCAAATAAATCCACCTAAAAACACAGGAATATGCATAGGTAACAACCTACTACCAATAGCCGGTATCTGCCCGGTCATAAAGGGTAAAATAAACCCTAATGCAATAAAAAAACCACCCAGTATAACTTTTTTCGTTTGACGATTCATTTTCTTCCTCCAACAAAAATACCATGGGAATTATTGCTGATCTTCAAAACAGCAAATAACCTTCATGGTATTCTTTATCTTATTTATTTTGTTTTAAATGAAGCTTACTCAAAAGCCATTTTATCTATTGTCGAATAGATTAACAGGAGAAATAGTTAAATAGAACTAAATTCCTGATGCTTTCTTATTAATATTTTGACTACCCCATAATTCATCAGCCACTACTGCCCATTTAGCTGCAGGCTCCTGACATTTATCTGTTAAATCTTCAACTCTTTCTTGGTCCATAGGTTGAGTGGATTCGGCTTTAGATTCCAACACCATTTTTTTAAGTTGTTCCGGATTATCCAATAACGGACAAGGTCTTAACATGTTCTCATTAAAAGGCTGATTTTGTTGGTATTGTTTGAATAATGGAGATTGTAATGCTTCAATTAAAGACACATCCTTAATATTTGTATTAGCATAGTGAATAAATGCACAAGGTTCAACATCACCATTTGCATTAATGTGGAAATATCTTCTTCCTCCGGCTATACATCCATTGACATATTCACCATCATTCCAGAAGTCCAAGACAAACATAGGGTATTTTTTTCTACTTTCTCTGACTTGATAATACATATATTCCCTTTGCTCAGGAGTAGCTAAGAGATCTAAATCCGCATCTTTTCCAAGGGGCATATAAGTGAAATACCATCCAAAGTAGCAACCCTTTTCCAGCATTAATTCCAGATACTCATCGGAACCGACTACTTCTGTGTTTTTGCTATGATAACAAGTAGAGAATCCAAAACCTACACCATATTTTTTTAGATTATCCATGGCTATCATAACCTTCTTATAGGTTCCTTTACCTCTTCTGAAATCTGTTTCAGCTTCAAATCCTTCTACGCTGATTGCAAAAGTAATATTTCCAACTCTTTGACATTCTTGTGCAAACTTATCATCGATGAAAGTTCCGTTTGTAAAGGCTAAGAACATGCAATCATTGTGCTTTTCACATAATTTCAAAATATCTTCTCTTCTTACTAAAGGCTCTCCGCCGGAGAATATGTACATATACATGCCTATTTCCTTACCTTCTTGAATGACTCTATCGATAACATCGTAAGTAAGGCTGTCACTTTTACTATATTCAGCAGCCCAACAACCTGTACATTTTAAGTTACATGCTGCTGTTGGGTCAATGATTAAAGTCCAAGGTACATTGCAACCATATTTTTTCGAAGCCTCTTGTGCCATCGGCATACCAATTATTCCGGAATTCATAATCATATTAAATAAAAACTTTTTTCTACAATTACTATCCAACTCTGTTAAAATTCGTGTGATAAATTGGCATCCTACCGATCCTTCATCTTTCATAACATCACTAACATATTTTGCTTGCATCTTATGTCGGTCATTTGTTATTATTTTCTCTGCCCAGTTCAAAAGTTTTGGAAAATCCCTTATCGGATCTTTTTCCAGGTACTTCACGGCTTCATTAAGCATGACAGCGGTGATTTTTTGTTTTGCGTTCTTAATCATAAAATTCCCTCCTCATACAACTCTATTCAAGCTGTATCTTTGGTTTTAAAATAATTGAACTATAAACAAATCCTTGCCATATTGATATAATATCACTTTTTAGATAAAGTTGTCAATACAATTAACAATCTTGACGATTATTTTTTACTTCTTTTTATTAATAATATGCCTTAAATATTATGTTAATTCCTAAATTTCTGTAAATTATGAAATTTTATTTTTATTATAAACGCTGTTTTTCTAACATTTCCGTCTTTTTAATAAATTATTTTTAAAAAAATAAAAAACAAGCTATTTCTATTTTTTTCAGTTGACTTAGCTTGTTCACGGATAAAAAGGGGGAAAAACTTTAAAAAATTGACTATATTTTAACAATAATATAATTGTCAGAATATTCTGTATAGTTTAATATTTTTTCTCAATTGTCGTTTTTTTTCTAAATAATGGGTTTTGCACCAATTCTACGCCAACCTTGCTCATTTTCATTCTGTTTATTCTTCGAAAAACTACACTTATTCTATCTTTTATGAGCTCTCTTCTCCTTTCAATATTCTAAAAAAATAATCCTCAAGGAGTAATTATCAGAATATTCTGATAATTACTCCTTGCTTTTCATTTTTAAATAGAAAAATAAGCATTAACAATTATATCTTTCCCTTTATTTGGAAAAATATTATGAAACAATAACAGTTTTTAACTTATTATTGAGTGGAAGGATATGCCTTTGTGAAAATATTGGCTATGGCCTTTAGCGGGATAAAACAAAATGGACTATATCCTCAATAACTTCTTCACTGACTTTTTGCTTCGTTTTATATTCTTCAGGTGATGGTTGTTGTCCAAGGGACTCCATCCATAAATGGTTGAGATTATCATAGACTTTAAATTGAACATTTTTTTTACCTTCGAAGGCCTCTTTCCAAAGTTCAAATTCATCCATTGTCACCTGGTAGTCCTTTCCACCCTGTAAAAGCAATAATGGCTTAGTGACTTTATCCGCCAAATGATAGGCATTATTTTCTTTCAAATCAATCCAATAAGACTTTGGGGCACCCAAGAGATCATTAGCAGTATACTCCGAGTCTTTATCAAGATTCTTTATTTTTTCTACAGACTCTTCAAGAGCTACCAGTTGATTCTTTTCTTCGTCATCCAATTTCCCGTCCAAAGAGAAGATGTAATTGTATTGCTTAATCATTAAATCCTCGAGACTTGATGCATTGGCAGCTGCCATGATAAATCCTGCAGCATCATCGGTTATTTCTGCAATTCTGGGGATAAGATTCCCTCCTTGACTATGACCCAGGATATAGATTTTTTTAGAATCGATGTTTTTATGATTTGATAATATTTTAAAAGCCGACTCAACATCCTCCAGATATTCTTCTTTAACTGTAATCTCTAGATTAGACATTTCCAAGCCATAGGTCTTGGTTCTTTTATCAAACCTTAATGAAGCAATCCCCTTTTCCGCCAAACCCCAGGCAATATCTCTAAAGGGCTTATTTTCATAGAGGGTTTCATTCATATCCGACGGTCCTGAACCCGGAACTAATAATACTGCCGGAAAAACGCCCTCTTTATTAGGCAGAGTTATTCTACCCTCCATTTCATATTTCCCACTCACAATCGTCACTTTTACTTCTTCTAGATTGCCCTTCAGTTCTTCGTTATCCTCTTCAGATTCTTCGGTATAAGGGGTAAAATTAAATCCGGCAATAAGGTGATTCTTATCAAAAACTACATTGAGATTGATTATCCCTTTTTCAAACTTCGTATGGATAGAGACAATATTATATTCCCCTGAAGTCACTTCTTTGTGTCCTATTATTTCGACAAACTCTCCTTGTTGATCGATTAGCCCATCCCAAATTTGTTTATAGACTGACTCATTAACGGCCTTTTCCATTTTCGAGTCATAACCAAACTCTGTATAGGCTTTTTTAAATTCTTCCTTGACGAGAGTTTCTATAAGCTTATTAGCTGTTAACACGTCATCCATTCCATTTTCTATGACTTGCTTTTCGCCCTTTGAACTGCAACCTGCCAATATCATGCATACCAACATTATTAAAATAATTACTTTCTTCATCCTACTATCCTCCTCAATTTATATACTGGTCAAAATACTGATGGCTATCAATAGGACTATGGCTAATACAAAGCCTATTACAGCTTTTCTATTGCCAAGATTGATTGTCCATCCAACCCCAAATCTCTTTTCCACCATAAAGGATGGATCCTCTTTATTGACGTAAAACATGCCTAATTTCCAGTAAGCATCATCATTTCGATTGGCCTTTTCAAAATCTTCATCCGACCTCACCTTTAAGCGGCTGCCCCCTTGCCCCGTATAGACGGCCAGTATAATGAGCGATAAAACAATAATGAAGGTCGGGACTATGGCTATCAAAGTGATAAAAGTTTTTGACTCATTCATTTTTCCTATGACGAGTAAATTAAGCATAAAAAACATGGTTGTTAAAATAGTTGCCATAAGGATGGTCCATGCCGACCATATCCTTCGAAATCGCAATACCCTTTCCTTGGATTCATTTGGTTTCCTAGCATCCAGTTGCTTTTTAGACATCTTAATGGCATAGTATACAAACACAAATATCAAAAGAGTCAACAAGCTTATATGGGGTATCATAAACACTTTCGCAGGTGACTTGGCTACCATCCGCATGATATTCCCATTAAAATCAAAGGCTACTTTGAGTTGTTCAGGTATCTCTTGATAGATTAAAGCGTTATAAATGTACATGTAAGCATTGATGATTAGTGGAATGCCAAACCAAAAGATACTTGCAAGAGGATAATCTACTCCGTTTATTTTTTCATCCGTTGTAACCACAACTGTTTCCGGAGCTTTTACCGGGAAGTTCTCTTTATGCCTTTTTACTTCAAGGTGAACGGAAATATAGGAAAATCCTTGGATAAAAATCATGCCAATAATGACAACCGTATAAACGAATTCCAATGGAAAATGCATGCTCCCTAAATAAAGAAATATTAACAAAACAGCATCTAAAAACAGTAACCTTCTTATATACTTATAGGTATAACCTTTCATGGTTTGTTCATCCATCATTTCTTTTTCGATTCTGATTCCAAAGAGTATTTCCTTCCTTGATAGAAAAGGAAGTATTCCCATTAGAATAAATACAAAAAATAACATAATAAACATCAACGTACTTTCACTATTAAGATTTATATACATTCCTTATCTTCCCCCTATTTTCCTATATTTTTCTCTGCAAATAGCCATCATTTCTTCCTCGGTTAACCCTCTGCAAATAGCCTCTATGAATACATTTTCTATATCTGTATCCAACACCTTTAAATAGGCTTCTGTTACTAATTTCCTTTTCTCCTCGACAACAGCCCCTTTTCTTCGGTCAATTCGAATAAATCCATCCGCCTTCAAACTGGAATAAGCCTTATTAACAGTATGCATATTAATACCTATTTCACTTGCAAGCTGACGGACTGAGGGCAGGGCCTCTCCCTCACTCAGTTTTCCGGTTGCTATGGCCCTTAGAACCTCCTGCCTGATCTGTATAAAAATAGGTACCTCCGAACTAAAATTTAACTCTAAAATCATAGAATCACCTTTTTTCTTTTGTTCTATCTGTTATATTTAATATATAACAGATAGAACAAAGTGTCAACATTGGATGAGCGCCCATTTACACATAAAACAAATAGAAATAGTTTTGGAACAATCCAAAACTATTTCTACTTTCTATGGCAAGAAATGTTTGTATAGAATTCAACTTCTATACTATAGGCAGCGGCTTCCTATAGCTAAAAGAAATTAAATCTCACCTTTATTTAACTCGTTTGGTGCCTTTGGTGCCTTAGCCAATAAGGCCATGATAGCTCCTATGGAACATAAGACGCCTGTGATGATAAATGCCAATTGATAACTACCATTAGATGTTTCAACGATAACAGCTGCTAAACGCGGTCCAATGATAGCACCAGCACTATAGGCTAAGAAAATAAAACCATAATTGACGCTGACATGCTTTGGTCCATAAAAGTCTGCGGCAATCGACGGGAATGTACCCATGGCCCCGCCAAAACAAAATGCAACAAATCCTACACCTAAAGCATATAACCAGAAGTTGCTCAATGCATTTAAGCTAAACATGGTTACAGCACTGATTACATACATAATAAAGACCACGCGCATACGCCCTATTTTATCAGAAATAGTACCCCAAAATAGTCGGCCAAATGTATTAACGATAGCAAGAATACTCACAATCAATCCCGCCTCTATCGGCGTGAGATTGGCAACCTGCTGTCCGATAGGTGACGCGTGTGCGATAATCATTAATCCGGCTATATTAGCGAAAGTGTACATAATTAGTAAGAAATAATATTGCGGAGTTCTCAACATTTCCCTAGGTGTAAAATCATATTTGCTCGGTCCTGTTTGGCCGGCTTTTACGGTAGGAGGAGTCCATCCCTCAGGAATATAGCCTTCCGGGGCGGCTTTCATCAATTTGCCTCCAATGATAACACCTACAATTGTATAAATAGCTTGAAGGAAGAATGTAGTCAAAGGTCCATAACTGGCAATCAACCTGGTTGCTACAGGCGCATAAAATACAGATCCAAGTCCAAAGCCGGCGACAGCCAATCCACTGATCATACCTCTTTTGTCCGGAAACCATTTTACACAGGTGGCTATTGGAATACCATAAGAAATACCTATTCCTGCACCTCCAAAGATACCATAGCCAAGATACAGCATACCAAGAGACGTTGTTCTGCTTGCAATTAATAACCCTAGGGATAATACCGCAGCACCGATGATAACCATTTTTGTTGGTCCATACTTCGGTAAAAAACGTCCGGCTATTATCATCAATATAGGAATCATAGCCAAGTTTATTGAAAATGCTAAAGATACCTGAGTTGTAGACCATCCAAATATGTCTTGAATAGGCTTTTGGAATACACTCCAAGTGTAAAGTGCTCCTAAGCAAAATTGAACAATGACGCCTCCCAAAACAACTAGCCAACGATTATAACTATTTTCTTGCATTTTAGACCTCCCCTAAAATATATTTTCTACATTCCATGTAGTAGAAATTTAATCAAACCATTCAATCGGTTTTCCTTTTCGAGGTGGGACAGGTGGATTCTGATCTGGATGGCCCATAGGCGTTATCCCTACTAATTTCCAATCATCCTGCATGCCCAAGTATTCAAGAACTGTATCTTCTATCCACACAGGAGCACTCATCCAACAAGTCCCTATTCCCCTAGCATGAGCTGATAAACACACATTGTAGAGTAATGCACATCCATTTTCTATTTCTGTAACTTGAAGCTTAGGGTCATCTGCTCTAGCTGTCAAAACAACTATCGTGTGAGGTGCTCCTCCTAGACCCTTAAAGAATCCGTGTACTCTTTTTTGCATACCCTCATTAAAAAGTTTTTTTAATCGAGCATTGATATGGTTAACTGCATCTTCTACCACCTTATTAAATGCTTTTTGCTTTTCACCTGAAAAAACAAGAATCTTCCAAGTCTGGGTGTTCATTGCCGAAGGAGCCCAGAGTGCGTCTTCTAATATCTCGTCAATTAACTCCCTTGGTAACTCTTCACTTTTGTATTTCCTGATACTTCTTCTTGTCTTAATGCCTTCCATTAACTCCATGATTCTTTTCCTTTCAATTTAGTATGTTTTTTATTTTATCCAAACAATTCCCAAGGATTTTAAAATTCTCTTCTCCAAGGGCTTGTTTCAAATAATTATTGAATTGGTCATTTATTGGAAAAATTTTTTCCCCTAAGTCTTCACCTTTTTCTGTCAAATATATTTGAACACTCCTTCTATCTGTTTCATCTTCTTCTCGGATGATATAGCCGCTTTTTAATAAACGGTCGACTAGTCTGCTGACAGAAGGGCTATCTAGATCAATCGCTGCAGCAATATCCTTGAGAGAACTGCCATTGTTATCAAGAAGATAAAACAACACTAACGCTTGCCCAATGGTTATACCATACTCAGCAAATTCACTATTAAAATGTCTTGCTAAATCTCTGGATATTGAGCCCATACGAAAACTTATAAAATCCGTAAAAATACTATTGTTCATTGCTTTATTCATCTCCCGTGCTGTATTCGCTCTATTTATTAGTTGGTTTTTCATCAATTGTTTTGCAATCAATTGTCACGACAACTATTTATTTTTAGATTACCACCATCTTTCTCTTTAGTCAATCTATTTTTCTATAAACTGTATTGAAATTATATTTTTTAGAAAAATTTCGGCAGCGCTAATGGCATCATCGGCAAGGAGATTTTAAAGCTAGCACGGGGACGGGGGGAGTAAATATGGGATAAAGGAGCAAAAATTCAAGTAGTGTGTGGTTTATTTTTAGAAAACCACACACTACTTGAATTTTTGAACAGATTTAGCTTTAAAATTACATTTTATTCCAAAATATCAACACACTAGTTGAAAATTTGCTCAGCTTTTAGCTAAAAGCTTAAAAAGCAGGGTGCGGATATTTTCATTTGTGCTTGACATCTTTTTTATACAAACTGTTCTTGAAAGAGTGGAGTTGACAAATATCTCTCTCCTGTATCTGGGAATATAACAACTATTGTCTTGCCTTTGTTCTCAGGTCTTTTTGCTATTTGAATTGCTGCAAAGGCAGCAGCCCCTGAGGAGATGCCCACAAGAAGACCTTCACTTTTAGCAAGGCTTCTAGCTGTATCAAATGCTTCATCATTCTTCACCTTGATGATTTCATCGATCATTTCTTTGTTTAATACGTCCGGAATAAATCCAGCCCCTATACCTTGTATTTTATGAGGACCTTTTTCCCCTCCGGATAGAACGGCGGAGTCATAGGGTTCCACTGCAATGATCTTTGCATCCGGCTTGCGGCTTTTTAAAATTTCACCAATACCGGTTATCGTTCCTCCCGTTCCAACTCCTGCAATAAGTATATCCACTTCACCCTCTGTATCCTTCCAAATTTCTTCAGCAGTAGTTTTTCTGTGGATTTCCGGATTAGCTAAATTTTTAAATTGCTGAGGTATAAATGAACCGGGTATTTCTGCTGCCAGTTCTTCAGCCTTTTGAATAGCACCCGCCATACCTTCTGCTCCAGGTGTAAGAACAAGTTCTGCACCTAAAGCCCTCATAAGGTTTCTACGCTCAATACTAAAAGTATCCGGCAAAGTAATAATGAGCCTATATCCTTTGGCTGCTGTAACAAAAGCCAAAGCTACCCCAGTATTTCCGCTGGTTGGCTCAATGATCACTGAATCTTTTGTCAGCAATCCTTTATCCTCTGCGTCTTTTATCATGGCATAACCAATTCTATCTTTAACACTCCCTGCAGGATTAAAATACTCGAGCTTTCCTAGCACTTTGGCCTCCAAATGATGAAGCTTATTAAAACGGGATAACTCAAGTAAAGGAGTATTACCAATTAAATCTGTTAAATTCTGTGCAATTTTTTTCATCATTACCTCCTAGTTCTAATGGTTCTTAATCTTTGATAATCATAGCTAACTTTCATTATAGCATAATTTTTATAATCTTTATCCTTCTGGGTTTATTTTAGATCCAAAAATCAAGAAAAGGGTTCAGTTTAACAACCAAATCCTTTTCTTGTCTCGAATGAAGGTTTATATATATATCAATTCTCACAATCACCCGAAGTTGATGATCATGATAAATTGTATCGATGTATTGTTCTTTATTGATCTCCTAAATAAGTTTCAATTTCATCAAAGTAATTTCCTTCTACTGATTCAATTAACCCTTCATCACAGGCTTCCGCAATATGAGGCTTAATGGGTATCTTTGCTAAAACCTGGGTGTTGTATTCCTTTGCGATTTTATCGATATGGCTTTCACCAAATATTTTATAGGTTTTCTTGCAGTCCTCACATGTGAAATAGGACATATTTTCTACTAGGCCTATAATAGGTATCTCCATTAATCTAGCCATTTTTACTGCCTTTTCTACAATCATTGATACTAACTCTTGAGGTGAGGTTACAATAATAATCCCATCAATTTTTATGGATTGAAATACAGTTAGAGCAACATCTCCCGTGCCCGGTGGCATATCAATGAACATAAAATCAATATCACCCCATATAACATCTGTCCAAAATTGTTTAACTGTATTTGCTATAATCGGTCCTCGCCAAACAACGGGGTCTGTCTCATGTTCTAATAATAAATTGATTGACATCACATCAATGCCCGTTTTGCTTTTAACCGGTAAAAAGCCTTGTTCAGAGCCTGTAACCTTACCTGTTATCCCAAAAGCTTTAGGTATGGAAGGTCCTGTAATATCAGCATCCAAAATTGCCGTTTTGTATCCTTTCCTGTTCATTTCAACTGCTAGTAGCGAAGTAATTAAAGATTTTCCAACGCCACCTTTCCCGCTTATAACACCAATTACCTTTTTGATATGGCTTAATTCATGTGGCTTCACCGAAAAATCCGGTTTGTCTTCTTTCCTGCTGTCACAGGTTTCACCACATGAACTGCAATTTTCTGTACAATTTTCGCTCATTATTTTTCTCCCTTATGGCTTTGAATGCCATGGACACAGGCGGCAGCGATCACAAAAATCCTTTTCCGGGCATCTCTTCGAAAGCTCATAATCTCCACCTTCAATTTTTAATATATGCCCACCGACTATTGCTTCAGCTATTTTTTTTCTTGCATCATTATAGGTTTTTTGAACTGTTGTACGGGCAACTCCCATTCTTTCGGCACATTCTTCTTGCATTAATCCTTCAGCATCAATCAGGCGAACAGTTTCATATTCTTCAACTGTCATGATGATGATCTTCGCATCCTTGTATTTGATATGAAGTGGACCGTACATGTTGTTTTCGGGCAGGGAACATACCCTTCTGAATTTTCTCGGTCTAGGCATATTCAAAAGTCCTCCCTTATCAAAATAGTTTATAACATATGCCCTTTATAATTCTATTATATCTTTATCATGGCATATGTCAATAACTCTCTTTGTTTTTAAGATAATCTAATACCTCATCTTTATTCCCTTGGTATATAATTCTGTCCTTAACCTTTTGCATCTGAAATTGATACATGGGATCGTAGTATTCCACTAATAGTTTCTCTATCCATCGCTTATGCAAATCGTAGCTTCCGGTATGAACTTGTTCCCAATAGGCTTGTTCAAATAAATGACTTATCTCCTTAAAAAATTCTCCGCCTAGTCTCTTTTTTATATTCTGGAAGCCATTTCGTATATGATTGGCCCATTCAATCAAAGCTTGTTCTTCTTCAAACAGCTCTTTATAAGAGCCCTGGGATTCGACAACATACTCCTTTAATGTGATAGCTACCCTTTCTTCTATAGACGCTTCGAGGATGACTAAATCGCTGCTTTTAAAATGAAAAAATAAGGGCCTGGGCAAAAAACATTTTCCTACGTGTGCACCTTCATCCTCAAGAACCATGTCTTTATAGCCCTTATGCTTATGCTTTATCATGGCATAAGCCAAATTGTTTTCAAAGTTTATTTGAGTGGCTTGGGGTGTCACCTGACTCCCAAATGCAGAGCCCCTATGATTCGCAATTCCCTCAAGATCAATAGCATTTTCTAATTTTTTTAATAAAATAGTCTTTCCCGAGCCCGTACAACCTCCTAACATGATGATATTGCTTTGAAGCTGAGATGGTTCAAGCTCCATCCTTAAATATTGGCGGAAAGCCTTATAACCTCCTTCAATCCTCATCCTATTTTT
>Ga0265293_10008962_pt1 | contig 14571 bp, 16 predicted proteins | sample Munlanlewell138R_FD_192505 | JGI IMG/M metagenome (GOLD analysis project Ga0265293, IMG submission 192505) | Leachate microbial communities from a municipal landfill in Southern Ontario, Canada - Leachate well 138R | ecosystem: Engineered > Solid waste > Landfill > Unclassified | place: Canada...
TATTATGGCGCAGGTGTTAGTAGTGGCAATGATATTGCAGTTCAACAAAATACCAACGAAGCCACTTTGTCAGGAGTGTCTAGCGCAATAGACTGGGGTACCGACAGACACTGTTATATTGGTCAACAGGTTTGGCAAAACACATCCCATCCGTGGAATGGCAATATAGGAGAAACAAGAATTTCTGATGTGGCTAGGTCAAAATCATGGAGAGATGCCACTTATTATTCTTTATTTGATAATCTAGTTACTTGGAGTATTAAAGAAGAACTTTGTGGTGGTTGGGTAGATTATATTAATTATATTGTAGAATTTAATGGAGTATCTTGGGATTCTCGGTCTCCCACCGAAGGTATGGTGGTTTATGTTAAAGATACAGATTCTTTTTATATTTACAACAGAACAACGTGGAATAATGTAGGGTCTATTTCTAATTTTATAGGAACTGGTACAGGAGATTTTGTAAAGGAAACTTCTCCTACCTTAGTCACTCCAACTTTAGGCGTAGCAACTGCAACATCAATAAATAAAGTTACAATAACAGCTCCCGCAACAAGTGCAACACTAACAATAGCAAATGGAAAAACATTAACAGTTAACAACACTGTAACATTGGCAGGTACAGATGCAACCGTAATAACATTGCCAAGTGCAACATCAACAGTAGCAACAAATACTTTAAACAATTTAGGAAGTGTTGCAATAAACACTTCTTTGATTTCTGATACAAATAATACAGATGATTTAGGCTCTGATGCTAAAAAATGGAAAGATGGATATTTTGCGGGAATTGTAACCACATCAAAATTATATCAAACAAATCCAGTGTACGTTAATGCAAGATTGAATGGTACTATGACAGTTAATAATACTTCATGGACTAAGGTAACGTTATCAACAGAAGATGCAGATACCAATAATAATTTCGATAATGTTACTAACTATAGGTTTACCGCGCCTACATCTGGTTATTACGATATTGATGGTATGGTAGGCTATGGAAATCCAGGCGGAGTACATAATTGTATCGAAGCTGCCTTGTTTATTAACGGAGCCGAGTATAAACGAGCGATACAAGATGCACCATCGGTAGATGTCACTCCATCGGTTCATGGTATTGTCAAGTTAAAAGCTAATGATTATGTAGAACTGTTCGCAGTTTCTCTGTTGGTGAATCCGACTACTATAGGACATGCTACGGCAGTATCGCTACAATGTAGGTTGACTATCATGCAGATTGGATAGTAATTTTAGAATTAAAATATTGATAAGTAATTTAAAAATAGATTAATTATGTATAAAATAAATAAAAATCAAACATTAAAACTAGAATTTGCTGTGTTAGACAATAACGGCAAATTAACAACCGAAAGTCCAATTTCAGTTGACTATTCTATTGTCAATAGTTCAACATTAGTTGAAATTTTTTCAGGTTCAATGGAAGTTGAAAATAATATTTTTATTGCAAATGTTTCATTTGACACAGTAGGACAATATTTAGTTACATTTACAACACCAAGTGAAAATGAAGATGTTATTGAAACAATAATTGTTGAAGAAGAAAATGCAAAAGAAAATACTATGTTAAGGGCACTTGGGCTGATGCAGGAAAATTACAGAATCTTTAGTCCAGTTTATGTTAGTAAAAACGGACAGGCTTGTATGACAAGTGCTACAATTAAAACTTACGCTAACGCAAGTGATTGTAATAGTGATACAGATGCTATCGCAACTTATACTTTAACAGCAACATTTGACAATCAAGCAAGAATGTTAACTTATAAAATGGTGAAAAACTAATGAGTGTTAAAAGTTTAGTCACAAAAGGTTTACAAAGTTTAGCACAATCTTTATCACTTGCCAGTAAAGGTGTATTAGACCGCATTGAAGAAATTATTCTTCGTGGTCATGGAAGTGAAAGGTTTCAAGTAGTGTACAAAATTAAAGGCAAAAAAGTGTATAGTTTTCTACAACTTATTGTACTAAAAGGTACAAAAATTTTACCTTTTTCTTTTACTCAAGTTATCAAAGGTTCCAAAGTTTTTATTGTTAATTTTTATTATAATGTTACAGGAAAAGTAATACAAAGTTTAGAAAGTATCTATAAAATTACGGGTAATAAAGTTTTTGAAGTAATTAGTTTTTTTAAAGTTCAAGGTAACAAAATAATTTCAGTTGCAGAAATAATTGCAATTAGTGGTATAAAAATTATACCAGTTAAAATAGATTATAGTATAGTTGGAAATAAAATTTCATCTTTCTTATTTAATGTTCAAGTAAAAGGACAAAAAATAATTAAAACTTTACAAAATATAGTGGTAAAAGGAAAGAAAGACACCATTGGATTACTTATAGCAATGGGTTTATTTAATTTGGAGGATTAAACATGGCTAAAATTTTGAATACAGAAATCAAGTCTTTTTTAAGTAATATGGCACAGAGTTCAGAAGTTGCCTTTTTAGAAGAGAGTGCGGAGAAGAATGAGTTAGTTAAGGTCGCACATAAGAGGGGTATTATACCAGAGTATTCTAAAGATTTGGCAGTATTTAAGACTGTATTTACATTTTTAGATGAGCCAAATCAAGATGGTGCAATGGTAACCTCGGCTAAGTTTTTGCCATTATTGCCTCAAATTGTAGGCAAACCAATTAACAGAAATCACAATCGCAGAGAAATTAGAGGTGTGTTTATTGATTACAAACATGACCCAGAATATGTTACCAGTAAAGGTGAAAAGAAAAATGCAGTAATAGCCTATGGTTTATTTTTTAAGAGCAACTTTCCAGAGGAATATGAAGAAGCTAAAAATTTACAGAAAGCTGGCAAATTAAATCAATCGTGGGAAATTTGGGCTCCTAAAAATAAAAGAAAATATCACTCTAAAGATGTTTATGAATTAGATGGTATGGAAATTGCAGGTGGAGGTTTATTGTTTAATTATGGTAGAACTCACTTAAAAGAAACTCCTGCGTATAAAGACAGTGACGTGTTAGAGTTATCATCTTTGCATGTAACCGCAGATTTTTTGCAGTGTGCCAGTAAATATGTAGCAAATGATGACATAGTGGATTCGTTGGAAGTTTCTGCCGTAGTCGAAGAACCTAAAAAAGAAGAGCCGACCGTAGAGATTCCAGTGGCAGAGATAGCGAAACCAGTCGAAGCAATTGAGACTAAGGAAGTAGAGGTCACTATACCACAAGCCAAAAAAGAAGATGCAGTACCAGAAGTTAAAGTCGAAGTTCCCGTACAGGCGAAACCAAAATGTTCTGGTTGTGGTTATGAATTTACCGACACTCCTTTGGACTATTCCAAGTGCCCAAATTGTCAGTCAATTATTATGAAAGAAGGAAATGTTATTGCACCAAAACAAGAAATAGATTTTAAAATGAATTGTTTATCTTGTGGAAGTCAAAATTGGTTAATTGAAAAAGATGAAAATCATAATGGCACTTTACATTGTTTAAATTGCCACAAGAAATTTGAAGTTAATTTTAATGAACAAAAGAAAAAATTATTTGATTTCCCAATTTCAGATTTGATGAGTTTAATTCCTAATTCTAGTTTTACTTGCCCACAGTGTTCTAAAAGTTTAGGGGTTAAAAATATTGCAAATTTAAGCGGTGACAATGAAGTAACTGTTGTTTGCAATTCTTGTCAATTAAGGTTTCCTAGTAAAATTAAAACGGATAAAGATTTCAGGTCTATTAATAACATAAAAGAATTAGTTTTGCAAAATGCAAATAAGGAGGTGAATCCAGTGGAAGAGCCAAAGGTACAAGCAGATTTGGCAAAATCGTCTTTAGATTTTGTTAAAAAAGCAAGAAAAATGTTGAGAGAAAAAGTTACTGCATTTAAAAATGCACAGTCGATTATAGCCCAATATGAAACAGAATTGGCTACTATAAAAGAACACAATGCCAATAGAACGTCTAAATTAGAAAAAGATTGTGAGTTTTATAAAGCACAAGGAGTTCAGGTTGCGTGTCGTAGAAATGAATTAGGTGCATTTGCAACAGATTTGTCAGATGAAGATATTTTAAATCCAGATAAATATGATAATGCAAAACTTAAATTAGAGTTAGCATCTAAAGTTACCCCAGAGCCAGTTACAGCATCAAAAGAAGAGCCAAAAGAAGATGTTGTTGAAAAAATTATGAACGCAAAGCGCAGAGGAATGTCAATAATTGTACAATAATTAATTACACCGAATGGTGTAATTAGAAGGTTAGTATGAAGGAATTTTTAAAACTAAGCGCAGTAGAACTCGAACAGGCAAGTGCCAAGGTAAGAGAAGCCGCTGCAAAAGCTGACTATCAACAGATAGCCGCTTATTTCGGTTCGCCAGATGACCCAGAATTGCCATCAGAGACAGATGCTTTGATTGCAAAAGTTTGTCAGATTGCACCAAATGCGGATGCAATGGAACCTTTATTTTACTTCCAGACTGCTGAAAAAGTAAAACAGGTTTACACTCTGTCTCGCGGAGGCACGGTTACTAATATTGATATAGTTCCTGATGAGCCAAGTGCAATTACTTGGTCGAAGAACGTAAGCCCGGCTCGTTCTGTGGAATTAGTAGATATTAATAACGCTAAGTTTGACGTGTTCGCACGTGAAACAAAATGCAATGAAGAGGCAATGGACAGATATGAATTAGGTTCAGTATTGAACTTACTTTGGGCTGCATGTCCAGATGACCAGAGATTTGCGTTAGATTCTAGTAAAACTTACTTAGACTTCCCTAAACTATTGCAGATGATTGCCGCAGTTAGTAAATACGGTAAGAAATTTGTTTTGTTTGTGGGTTCTGATGTAAATGTAGATTTACTTTCTACTGATTACAATGAAAACAAAAATCAAAGCGTTATCGCAATGATTGAAAAATTAGGAATTGAAATTATTCCTATAATTGGTCAGTATCGAGTTGCGTCTAGCACTAAGAATCTTTTAGACGCAGACCGCGCTATGTTAGTTGCAGTTGACGGCGTTAATGGCAAACCTGCCGTTTATGGTCGTAAGAACTTGGTAGCCAACACCGTTATCGGCGGAACTATTACCCCAAAACAACGCTATTCTTCGGTTGTTCCAGTAATTCCTCGCAATGGCGAAGCTCCTAAAGCATCTGTTTGGGGTTACGGCGAGTTCCAAGCTGTAGTTACCAACACTTTCCCGATTGCTTGCTTCGGAGACACGATTGAATCTGTGTAATCTAGTTTAATTGAGGAGGGTGGGATTTATTCCCATCCTCCCACGTTTTCTTAAAAATTTTAAGGAGTTTAAAAATGATTAACTCTCTCATAACAAAACTTAGAACTGCAATTGAAGATAATGCTCAAGAATTATCTGAAATTTTTGAATATACAGTTTCTCCTACTTTTACTCTAGGTCAATTTAATCCACAAGAAATTTCTAATGTAGAAATTAACGGTGTCAATATAGATGAAGTTAGTAATATAAGTTATGTTTTAACTGGACGAAAAATAACATTTACTGGTTTAACAATTGGCGATATAGTTACAATAGATTATACTTATGTAAATAGAAGTGACAGTGAGTTAGAAAAATATATTTCTTTAGCCCTTGACCAAATTAACATAAATGCAGATAAAGAATTTGTAATTGAAACTGCAAGCGATGATAATTTAGTTGACCCAGTTCCAAGTGTTCAAGAACAAGGTTTAATTTGTGCAGTTGCTGCAATTTTAATTAACCCTTTAATGTCACAATACAAAACTTTAGACGTGACAATTGCTTATCCTGAAAAACTATCTAAAGATGAAAAAATAGAAAAAATCATCAACAAATGCTACGCAAGTGCCAATGGTTTATTTGGGTTAATTGAAATTTATGATTATAATGTAGACAGTGAGGAAGCATGAGAAATAATGTAATTAAGCCGATTTTTGATAAAGAGGCAGAATTAATTAGATGTTATCCTGCTATTACAACTGTAACTGATACTTTACATGGTACAAAAACAGTTACTTATTTAAACCCTATTACCATTAAAGCCTTAGTAAGTGATTTAACAATGGCTAAAGTTCAATGGGCGTTACCGGGAGTGACTACAAGTAAAGTCAAGCAAATTATTATTGAAGCAAAAAATGAAAATTTATTTCAAAATGCCTATAAAATTGAAATAGATGGCGAAAATTATATAGGTTGGAAAGAAAAGGGCAAAGACCAGAGTAGAAAAGTTGCAGATGATTACATTAAGGCTTATATTTACATAGAGGCATAAAATGGCAAATTTAGGTTATACAGTAAAAGGTCAACCGATTCAACAACTAATTTTAGATTTGAAAGTTAAAGAAGAGCAATTCAAATTAGAGGTTAATGCTTTAGCACCTAAATTGCATGAGTTTGTCAGTAAATATATCAACGAAAGAAAGGTCAGACCATCGGGCGATGGAGATGGTAATTTAGAAAGACAATTAGCTCCTGATTATTTTGATTTAGGTGCAACATTTGGATGGCTAATGGGAAACATTTCAAAACTCGAACAAACAGCTCCTTATTGGAATGCGTTAGATTCAGGTTCTAAGGTTCCTCCGGGTAATCAGAACAAACCAGTTCCAAGTGGTATATTTTCTCCCGGTCAGCCAAACCCAAATCCAGAATCTTTTAGACAAGGACAATGGAAAGCGGGTCAAAGTTCAGACGGTAAAAAGTTTTCTTTTATTGCAAAAAAACCAATCATAGGTATAAACTATATAGACGAAATGTATGTAGAATTAAATAGATTAGTTGCAGAAATGCAACAGAGGTTAAGCAAATGAGTTACAGACCTACTCGAAATATTGAGCGTTCAATTTATGATTTTTTTACTTTTTATTTAATTGAAGGTGATTCTAATCACACACCTTGGAACGGATTATCAATTGTAGCTTCGCAAGCAGACGCTTATTTAAAATCCGCGCCAGTTCTATGTATTCAAATGGGCATAACAAATTATGCCAATGTTCAAGTTGGTAATTCACAATATGAAAGAACAATCACAGTTATTTTAGACCTTTATGCTAATAGTGAAGGTCAACAAATGGATTTAAAAGATGCCATAATTGATTTGCTTGCAATGGGCATACCATATTATGAATACGAAGGTGACAATATAGTTTCAAATTCCTTGAAGGGTAATATGAATGTTAAAATAGTTAGAGATGAGCCTTTAAATAAAAATGTTGATAAAGCATCTTTAGATAAAATGGATAGATATAGACAAAGAATTACATTCACATTAAAAACTGGCGTAGCCGAGGGATAATATGAATATTTTAAATGTTATTGGTACAGTTGTTAGTTGCCTATCTTTACTGCTTTCAATCGCAATCGGCGTGTTAGGTTGGTATGTTTACACCAAATTAACAGCCAATGATTTGGCTCACCTAAGTAAGTTTGCGTTAGAGTTAAAGGAAGAATTTCTTCTCTTTAGAAGAGACTGTAAGGCTTGTTCGGATGTGAATAATAAAGAGTTACGCAGTTTGCATGAGAGGTTGTCCAGTATCGAGGGTTATTTGAAGGGTCGTAATGAGCCTAACAGTCGAAGCTAAGAAGAGCTAAGATTGTTACAAAACTAAGCCAAAGGAGGGCAAAGTTTTATGAATCTAATAAGTTTCAAAAAGTTCCAGTTCAATTTGTTTTCGTGGAAAAGTGAGTTAGACCAGATTTCAGTTCCTAGGGTTCAGACAATTGGTTTGAATCGTACATTGAATACTACCAAGGTTAAAGAAGTTGGTAGGTCTACAAATGAAGGTGTAGTTGGTCACGCAAAGGGAACTCCAAATGTCACTTCTGATGTTAATTTAAAGGAAGTGGGTCATTTTGAGTTGTTCCAATATTTAGCAGGTAAAGACGAAACCTCACTTGAGTTAAGTGACTTTGGTACTAACCGAGTCGATGCGGTTGCTTATTTAAGCGACGACGATGATGTAGTTTTAGGTAGCAAGTGGTTTCCCAACCAACGCGTTAGTGGTTTTTCTATTAGCGCAAAAGACCCAGATTCAGACGTAGAAAAAACAATTAATTTAGTTGGCGAAGATAATAAGATTTTACAGGGAGATAATAAATATTTTATTTTCAAATCTCATGTTGTAGAAAGTGCAGACTTAGATTCTAATAATGCGGTTACTATAACCGTGGGAACTCCTTCCCCCGTAGCCAATCCAGACTATACTGCCTCTAATAACGAGCCACAGTATATTTTGCAAGTTACAAGAGACAGAGCAGGTACAGTTAGTAAATTGTTAATTACAGAATATTCTTTTGCAACAGGAGATTTAGTTGTTAATTCTTGCGAAGCGGGGGATATTATTAAGTATGCTTATTCTGCAACCACACTGGGTTCAGAAGTAACATGGACAGACAATGACACTTTGCCTACCAGCGTTAAAGCGGATTGTGTAGATTTATATTTATACATACCACAGACAAACAAACCGGGCGCACCAGATTATCAGTATAAGGTTCAAAGTGCAACAGTTGATGTAAAATTCGACCGCTTAGACCTTAAAGAAATTGGTAATAGTGAAGTTGTTTCTACTGCTATTAAAAGCAAAACAGTTACAATTACTTTAAACAGATTTGCAGTTTCAAATGCTATGGAAGAGATTATGAGGGGCGTAGAGGCAGATTACGGTATTATCGACATTCGTAAGTTTGTTGAAAATGCTAAATTTGTAATGAAAATTTACAGTGATAACACTAAGGGAACATTTTTAATGGGCTTAAAGGCTACAGAGTTAGCAATGAGTTCTTTAAAAGATTCAATTGGAGTAGATGACTATACTCAAGTTGAAGATGTTCTTGAGGGCGAAGCATTGTTAATCACCAACTCGGAAGCCGCGTTATTGGATGCGTAAGTAGTTTTTTAGTGTGGGGTTGGTGCAGAATTTATGTTCTGCACTACCCACACTGTTCGCTCAAAGTAAGGTTTAAAAAGTATGGAAAATTTAATAAAAATTAGCGAAAATGAATTAAAAGATTTATGTAGGTTAAGAGCCAATAATCTTGTTGGCAAAGCTCTGAAAAGAGTTGACATTAGTGATAATAAAGATGAATTAAAGCGTCAAATCAAAGAGCTAGTATACGAAGAACTGCGCGAACTGTCTTTATTGCTTGTTGTTTATAATCGGGGTTTTGAATATGCAGACCAAAAGTAAGGGTCTGCATTTTTTATTTACAAAGTAAGGAGTTATATGGAAAATGAAATAATGTATGCACAATTAATGAAAAAAATTCAAGAACAAAAAGATGAACAATTTGTCAAAGAATTATTGAAAGATAACAAGACACAATTTACTATTGGCGAAAATGTTTATATGGTTCGCCAATTAACACAAGGTGAAAAAGAAGATTTCTATGTTAAGAAAGCTCAAAAATTAGGTGAGCTTTGTGGACAAAAAGATATGAAATTTCGCAAAACTATAGCGAAAGAGTGCAAAGAAAAAGGATTTGATTTAGAAAAAAATACTAAAGACATTATAGACTTACAAGTAAAAATAGATGATAAATATGAAAAACTTGCGTTAATGACAGATAAAGAAACAATTGATAAATGTGAGTTAGACATTCAACTGTTACAGGCACATCAAAATAAATTAGTGCAAGAACAAGACATTGTTTACAAATGCTCAATTGAAGATTGCTTAGATACATTTATGAGAATGTATTTAGTTTATTTAGCTAGTTTTAAAATTGTTGATAATAAACAAGTTAAGGCTTTTGAAAAATATGAAGATTTTGTTAATTCACAGGATTTTGAATTAGTGTCAAGATTGGCAACAATAACCTCATTTTTAATACACACTTTATGAAAGAGAATTTGTTAAGTAAAGTAGCCAGAAGTGATTATATGCAAACCCTTTTTAATGAGTATAAAGAAGGGCGGCTACGCATTTGGGAAAATAGAATTGATTTAACCCCAATTCAAAATGAAATGTTAAGATGGTGTTCGATTTTTAATATGATTAATGAAGATATTGCTATGCAAGAGCCATGTGCAAGAAAAGAAATTTTAGATGACCCATTTAGGGTCATGGCTTATTTAGTTTATAAAACAAGAAAAAGACAAGATAAAAGTAAAAAATCTTTTTTAAATAAAAATTATTCAGAAGTAATGGTCAATCAAGGGGAATAATATGGCAAATTTAATGAGTCAAAATATAATTGAAATTCAAGCTAGAAGTGTAGGCATTAAACAAACCGCAGACGAAACAAGAAAGTTAACGGAGTCACTTAAATTAGCAGGGGTCGAAACTCAAAAGAATCTGGATTTACTTTCAGTCCAAACTAGCACAATCAAATCCTCGGCAGGTGCAGTTGATAAATATAGTTTCGTTTGGAAAGGTCACGGCAGAGAGGTTCAAAAAGTCACTGCATTATATGATAGATTAACTAATAAAATTATTAACGCAAAAAATACTACGTCAGTAGGTCTAAATGACGCAATTACGAATAGACTTGCGGTTCCCCAAGGACAAATAGTGCCACTATCATCACAAAGTTTTACTAATTTTGGAGGAGTTGTTAGTAGAAATGCCAAACAATTGATAGATGTTTTGGGCGTAGTTGGACAGAAGGGAGTTCAATTCAATACAATTTGGAAAGGATTAGACGGAACCTTCAATCAAACCCAAACAACCTTTATTCGCACTGCACAGGGTTTAAAGTTCGTCGAAGGTTCTTTAAATACAACTAAAGTATCGGCATCTAATTTAGGAAAAGAAGTAAAGCAAGGTCAAAGTTTAACGGCTGGTTGGGTCGAGTCATTTAAAAGAGTTGCAATCGTTGTGCCAGTGTGGATGGCGGCAAGGGCAGTTATTCAGGGCATAATAGGCACAATACGAGACGGACTACAAGAATTAATAAATTTTGAGAAGCAGATGTTTTTGGCAACTGCCACTTTGGATAAAGGCATTGAATCTATAAGCGACAATCAAAAAAAATTAAGAGAAGAGATTAGAAATCTTTCTCAAACAACTGGTATTGAGATGGACAAACTCGCCCAAACTTTCTATCAGTTTAGTGAGGCAGGTAACTCGTTTGAAGTATCTCTCGGTGGTATGAAAGCTAGTGCATCATTATCATTGGCAACATTAACAGATGTTAATAAAATAGGACACACCTTATCGGGCACTTATTTATTGTTATCAGATAGTATGGATAAAACCAAAACTCCTTTAGAAAACATGATGCTCATGGGGGCACAGTGGAATAAAATTTGGCAATCCAATAGATTTGATACTGAACAAATGATACAGACCTTAGAGCGAATTTTGCCGGCAGGTAAAGCAGCTAGAATGTCATACGGAGAACTTTTATCTTTGGCAGGTGCAGTCAATTCTGCTGGATTACAGGCATCTAGGGGTGGCACTTTGCTTAGAAGTACAATTGACAAACTATTAGTCAGTATACCCAAGATTTCGCAATCATTAAACATGGCAATTGACCCCAACACCGAAAGACCATTTGAAACTTTAATCAGAGTAATCGAAAAATTAAGGTCAATTGGAGCAGGTGGGTTAGGGGGAGAAACCATTCAGAAGCTATCTGAAATTTTTCCTGACGCAAGAACCACTCAAGTTATGGAGGCTTTGATTGGATTATTGCCTTTATTAAAAAAGAATTTAAAGGACACTTTTTCTGAAAGTGGCACTATGATTCGAGAATTAAATGACCAACAGGAAAAATATATTAATAGTATTCCGGGTCAAATGGAGCGAATATCCACATTAAGAAAACAAGTGGGTATGGGATTTTTAGCTGGATTGGGCGGTCAGTTAGGAGGTACAGAAGATACTGTTAGTACGTTACAAACCGCGGCAAGAACCATGAAAGGATTTGCAGATTATTCTAATGCGGCAGGTAAGATTGTCGAGGTCATAGCCAATAGTATATTTACTATTCCCAACTTTCTATCATTGGCAATCGACAAAACCGCCAAATGGGAAGAAAAGCTAATGGCGGTAACTGTCGCAGGTCAACAGTTACAACAAACAATTTGGGCAAATGAAATTAAACTCGGAGGAAAAAGAGTAGCATTAAATAGAGAGCTTCAAATTGTATTAGCTCCAACCGCCGACCCCGAAGCAGTTAAAAAGTTCTATAAAGAGTTAACTAAAGACGGCAATGATGTTGCGTTAAAAAAACTAGAATTATCAGGCGCAAATCCCGAAATCATATTAGATATACTATCTAAAAAATCACAGGAAGCCACCGCCCAATCAGAAGTGAATATAAAGACGGACGAGCAGAATAAACTCCTACAGACTCAAAATGAAGAGTTAAACTCTCTTTCGTCCAAAGGCAAAGCAGCTATTGTTTTAAAAAATGAAGAGCTTACTAAAATTCGACAACAAATTGCAGGAATGAGTGAGTTAGAAATTGCTCAAGTTAATTTAAACAAATTTTTAAAGGACACAGTAGACCAGTATAAAAGCGCAACCGATGCAGCTGGCAATCATTTAAATGCTTTAACTGAAACACAATTACAATCTTTAATTTTAAATGGACAATATAAAGAATTAAAAGATATTGTTCAAAATACTGTAGATATAGAAAAAGTTTCTGCGGAAGTTATTAAACGAACCACCGACATAGAAAAGATTAGATTACAAGTTTTAAATAACATGAGAAATATTTTATTATCAAGTGAACGTGAATTAAATGAAATAATTGGCGCAAGTAGACTTGCGATTTTGCAACGAAATTTAGATGTTGCAAAAACTGATGAAGAAAAATTAAAAGCAAGGTTAGAAATTGAAAAAGCAATAACTAAAGAAAAATTTGGTCAAGCTAGTTTTACTTCAAGAGAGCAAAAATTATATGAAATTGCCCAGAAGCATGGTATTGGCGCGGCAAAGAGCGTTGCAAATGTTTGGAGTGGCGGTATTTCTACTAAAGAAGTTAGGGGTTCTTTAAGTGGTACTTTATTTAGACAATATTTTGCCGATGAATATAAAAATCGACAAATGACAGAATTTTTTAAAACAGAGTCAGGTAAATCTTTATTGACCCCAGTGAAAGCAGAATCAGAAGATTTAAAGAGAGTTGAACAAGAAATTCGAAAGCTTCAATTGAAAGAACTAAAAGAAATTAAAGAAAATGTTAAAAAATTAGAGGATAGTTTGATAAAAATTACCCCTGTTCCTAAAAAGGTAGTGGCTCCGGTTAATATTGTTGTGGACGGAAAAGTAGTCGCAACCACAACCGTAGAGTATATTGATAAAGACGAAAATTTAAAGAATAAATTGGGTAAGGGACTGTCCAAGAATATAACATAAGGAGAATGGTTTATGAGTAGTTTGGTTAGGTTAAAATTTAACTCTACAGTATTACCCGTTATACAATCAATTACCGATAGCGAACCCGCATATAAAGATGTTGTAATAGATGGTAATAGAGGAGACGGTTCTATTGTAATACCCGGAGGCAAAAAAAGTGTAACTATATCAGTTAAGGGGGTATTATTAGGAGATTCTTTTGATGATTTGACAGATAAGAAGGTAGCACTATCAGCCGCTTTGCCTACCAGTCCGGGAGTTTTAAGCTTACAGCAATATGTCAATTCTACATGGAAAAATGTTTGGTCTTATGCTGTTAAGCGACAGGGCGAAATTGTATTTGAGGGTGATGACGAGAATCGTAGGTTAAGCCAAATGCCATATATGGTAAATTTTTTAATATTGAGTTATTAATAGGAGGATTGTATGACACAGATGACTTTTTTAATTAATTATGTAGATGCGGATGTTGATTATCAGACAACTCCGACAAATTTCATTGAAGTTGATATGGATAATGATTATATTATTCATACATCTGATGATAATGCCACTGTAACAGATTTAATGACATCTGAACCGACTCCCGGTGAATTATCAGAAGCCGCCGTGATTATTGATGAAAATGTAGATACTATTGTTCCATTAACACTGTTAATGGATGCTAGTCATAATGTTGGAGGTGCATATTATACTCACGAAATCAAAGGAGTAGGAGAAAATAAACAATATGTTTATTGTTTTTCTTTTGATGGTGCAACAGCAACAGAACCCAGATTTGAGGCATGGGATACTGATGAAAAGTCCACTGCCAATAATCATGTTTTAGGAGCGGGAACCGCCAATAATTCCATGGTAAAGGCAGTCTGCACAACTAGCGGATTGCCTGGTGTCGATTGGGCTGGTGCGCCAATAGCGGGAGCAAATGTTCTTTTGTTGAATGACGGTAACGGAGCGTTAAGTGAATTAGAAAGCGCAATTACTAGTCAAGAATTATATATGAATATGAAAATTGTATTGCCAGCCGCATATGATACACCATATATAGAAACTTTTCTTGGCGTTGTGAGATATACTTATGTGTCATAAGGAGAAATATGCCATTATTTAGAGTAATTTTTACTGATAATAGTCAACATTTAGGAGGCAATTTATCTAAGCAAAATTGGGTAACCATTCCAAATGATAAAAAAATTAAAGCATTGTTGTATAATTTACCCACAGGAGACCATTTGTGTTTAGAGGGTTATAGCAAATATTATTTAGAAGTGGAAGTGAGTTATTCTATAAT
>Ga0265293_10008964_pt1 | contig 14569 bp, 9 predicted proteins | sample Munlanlewell138R_FD_192505 | JGI IMG/M metagenome (GOLD analysis project Ga0265293, IMG submission 192505) | Leachate microbial communities from a municipal landfill in Southern Ontario, Canada - Leachate well 138R | ecosystem: Engineered > Solid waste > Landfill > Unclassified | place: Canada...
TTCCCGACGCGGACCTCGACACGGCGGCGGCGATGGCGGCGACGTGCAGCCTTATCCCCCTGTCCGGCCAGGGCTGCGTGCTGCCGACGCGAGTCTACGCCCACACCGCGATCTTCGACGATCTGGTCGAACGCATCGCCGCGCAGGCGAAAGCCTTTCCGATGGGCGATCCTCTCGCCCCCACGACGATCATCGGCCCGGTGATCCACGAAGCTGCCGCGCAACGCATCATGGGGGTGATCGAGCGGGCGAAGGCCGAAAGCGGCGGAAAGCTTGTCGCGGGCGGGCAGCGCGGCCAGGGCGATCTTGCGCCGGGGGCTTTTGTCGAGCCGACTGTCTTTGCCGGTGTCGCCCATGACAGCCATCTCGCGCGCGAGGAAGTGTTCGGCCCAGTCCTGTCGATCATCCGGTTCGACAGCGATGCGCAAGCCGTGGCCATGGCCAACGATTCGCGCTTCGGCCTCGGCGCCTATCTCCACACCCGCGACTTTGCCCGCGCGCACGGCGTGGCCGCGCGATTGCAGGCCGGGTGTGTGGCCGTGAACGGCATGCTGCCGATGGCGCCGAACCTGCCGTTCGGCGGCTACAAGCAATCCGGGTTCGGGCGCGAAGGCGGCAAGCCGGGGCTGGAGGAATTCATGCAGATCAAGCAGGTCATGCTGCATCTGCCCTGAAGCGGCATGAAGGGGAAAGCGGGCGAATGGTGGAGCAGGCGGATTATGTCATCATCGGGGGCGGCAGCGCGGGCTGCGTTCTCGCTGCGCGGCTGAGCGAAAACCCGGCAACCCGCGTCGTCCTGCTGGAAGCGGGCGGCGAGCATGACGCTTTCCTCGTCAACATGCCCGCCGGAACGGCCAAGCTCATGGGTCACAAGACCTATGACTGGTGCCTGCCGACGCAGCCCGATCCCAGCATCGACGGACGCACGATGCAGTGGGCGGCGGGCAAGGCGCTCGGCGGCAGTTCGGCGATCAACGGCCAGGTTTACATGCGGGGCGAACGCTCCGACTACGACAACTGGGAAAAGCTGGGCTGCGCGGGCTGGGGCTGGAACGAGGTGTTCCCCTATTTCCTCAAGGCCGAAACGCTGCATGACGCGCCCTCGCAATCGCACGGCAGCCATGGCCCCTTGAGCGTTTCGCCGATCCATGATCCGCAGCCCATCGGCCAGAAAGTGATCGACGCTTTCTCACAGATCGGCATCGCCGAGAACCAGGACTACTGCGACGGCAGCCAGGCCGGCGTCTATCGCATCTATGCCACGCAGAAGGACGGCCGCCGTTGTTCGACCGCGCATGGCTACCTCGATCCGGCGCGCGGGCGCCCCAACCTGACCGTTATCACCGGGGCGCTGGTGGACCGTATCGTGATCGAAAACGGCCGCGCCACCGGCGTCCTGTTCCGCCAGGACGGCCAGACGCGCACCATAAGCGCCGCGCGCGAGGTGCTGCTGTGCGCGGGCACGATGCATTCGCCCGCGATCCTGATGCGGTCCGGCATCGGCCCGGCGGCGCATCTGGCGGAGCACGGCATCGCCGTTGCGGCCGATCTGCCCGGAGTCGGCCAGAACCTGCGCGAGCACAATTCCATCGGCCTCGCCAAGTTCGTCAACATCCCGACGATGAGCGCGAAGCTCGGCCCTGTCCGCATGGTGGGGCACCTGCTCAACTACCTGATGTTCCGCAAGGGCTTGCTGACGACGCCCGCCGTGCAGGTCATGGCCTCATTCCGCACCGAACCGGACCTGCCCGATCCCGACATCATCCTGTCGATGCTGCCGGTCGCCGTGACGTTCAACGACGCGGGCGACGCCGTCGTCGAAAAGCGGCCGTCGTTCAGCTTCGGCTTCCACGTCGCGCGCCCGCAGAGCCGGGGCGAAATCCGCCTGAGAAGCGCGAACCCGGACGACAAGCCGATCATCGACCACCGGCTTCAGGGCGATCCTTCCGACGTGGAGAAACTGGTCAAGGCCTGCAAGATCGTGGAAGAGGCGTGCCGCGCCCCGGCGCTGGCCGCAGTTATCACGGGAACGATGCGGCCGTCGCCCCTGCCCGGAACCGACGAGGAATGGACCGCTTACGTCCGCCAGTGGGGTGGGACCGGCTATCATCCCGTAGGCACCTGCCGGATGGGCCCGGACGGCGATCCGCTCGCGGTGCTCGATCCGCAGCTCAAGGTCAGGGGCGTCGCCGGACTTCGCGTCATCGACGCCTCCGCCATGCCGGAGCCGGTTTCCGCCAACACCAACGCCCCGACGATCATGATCGCGGAAAAAGCTGCGGCGCTGATCCGGCAGGACGAAAAACCGGCGGGGCGAGTGAAGGGGGCCTCGTGATGCCCTGCCCCGACGCCCTGCCGCGCGGAATTTCATCCCGTGATGCTTTTGCTTGCAAAACGGGGTTCAAACCATTTAAATCCGTTATACGTTTTACATTGGAGATGGCGAGATATGACAACCCTCAAGGAACTGGTCAGGGGCGTCATGTCGATCGATCCGGCGGCGCCGGCGCTCGAATTCCAGCAGGAATGGACGACCTGGGGCGAACTGAACGAGATCATCGGCGCCGTTGACGCAATTCTGGCGCAGAACGGAATCGCGCCAGGTACCCGCATCGGCGGCATCCTGCGCAACACGCCGCGCATCGCCGCGCTCATCATCGGCACGATCACGGGCGACCGCTGCATCGTCACGCTCAATCCCGCCCTGCCCGACGACAAGCTGGTGGCTGATATCACCGGCCTCAAGGTTCCGGTCGTCGTGGCCGAAACGGTCGACTGGCAGCGCTCCGCCATTGCCGAAGCCGTGAAAAGCGTCGGCGCGCTGGGCATCGAAATCACCGGGAACCGCGACGAGCCCGTCCGCGTGGTGTTTCCGCTCACCGGCAGCGGCTTTCGCAACGAGGCCGAAGGCATCGGCATCGAGATGCTGACCAGCGGCACCACCGGCGCGCCCAAGCGCATTCCGCTCAAGGCCAAGAATTTCGAACAGGCCATCCTCGACGCTGCTGCGTTCGAGACGCGCGATCCCTCGCAGGGTCCGCGCCTGTCGAAGTCCGTGTCCATCCTCAATACGCCGTTCGCGCATATCGGCGGCATTTTCAGCCTCTTCGTCACGCTGTCGGCGGGCCGTCGCGGCTGCATGCTCGACCGCTTCCGGGTGGCGGAATTCGTCGACGCGGTGCAGCGGCACCGCCCCAAGGTCGCGGGCGCGCCGCCGTCGGCCCTGCGCATGATCCTCGACGCCGGCGTGCCGAAGGAAGCACTGTCGAGCCTCGTCGCGTTCCGCACCTCGACCGCGCCGCTCGACCCGGAACTGGCTGACCAGTTTTACGAGCATTTCGGCATCCCGGTGCTTCAGAACTACGGCGCGACCGAATTCGCGGGCGGCGTCGCGGGATGGACTCTTCCCGAATTTCTCAAGACCGGACAGCAGCGGCGCGGCAGCGTCGGCAAGATGCTGCCCGGCATCGACGGCCGTATCGTCGATCCCGAAAGCGGCGAACCATTGTCTTACGGGGAAAAGGGCGTGCTCGAATTGCGCGCGAAGCATCTGGGCGACGGCACCAGTTGGGTGCGCACGACCGACCTCGCCAAAATGGACGAGGAGCAGTATCTCTGGATTCTCGGCCGGGCCGACAACGCCATTATCCGGGGCGGATTCAAGATCATTCCCGACGACGTGGTGAAGGCGGTCGAAAGCCACCCCGCCGTGCTGGAAGCCTGTGTCGTCGCGCTCCCCGATCCGCGCCTCGGACAGGTTCCGGCGGCGGCCTTCCGCGTCAAGGCCGGGCAGGATGTCGACGAAGGCGAACTGCGCGAATACCTGCGGGACCGGCTGACGGCCTATCAGGTTCCCGTCAGCTTCATGAAAGTGGAGGATTTCCCTCGCACGCCGTCCATGAAGCCGAGCCAGCCCGAACTGAAGAAGCTGTTCGAAGCGCAGGCAGCCGCCTGAACCCGCGCCTTCCCCCGGCCTTGAGCGGGGGGAAGGCCGTTTCGATCAGTCCCTCCCTTTCAGTCCCAGCGCAAGTAGAGTTCGGAAAAGCCCGGCACGGAGCCGCAGTGCTCAACGTTCTTCCTGTCCGTATCGAGCCGGAACTCCGGCATCCGGCCGACGAATTCATCGAGGAACACCTGCACTTCGGCGCGGGCCAGCGGCGCGCCCACGCACTTGTGCGGTCCGTTGCCGAACGTGTTGTGATCCATCGCGCCGATGCCGCGATCGAACTTCACTGCGAAAGGATCGGGATAGAGCCGCTCGTCGATCCCCGAGAGATTGTTGGGGACCATGATCATCTCATCTTTCTTGAACGTGATGCCCTTGTATTCGTAGTCGCGCGTGATGATCCGCCCGGTGTTCGACAGGCCGAAACGGCGGATGAATTCCTCGCTGGCGGCGGGAATGATCGCCTTGTCCTCGCGCAGGCGCTTCTGCTGTTCGGGATGCTGCGCCAGGTAATGCGCGATGTAGGACAGTTCGGACGCCACGGTATCGAGACCGCCGACGAACAGCAGAGTCGCCATCGACATCACTTCCTCTTCCGACTGGAAGCGCGGATTGCGCCGCCATCCGGCAACGCGCGTGAGCAGGTCTTCCCCCTCGCCGCCCTCGCGCTCATCCAGCACGCTCTTGAGATAATCGCGCACGCGAACCTGCGCGGCGGTGCGCTCATCCACATCGTAGCTCGACATGATGGCGATGCCCCATTCGACGAACTCCTCACGCCGGTCGAGCGGAAGGTCGACGATCTTCAGGAACATCGTCACCGGCATGATCCGGGCGAATTCCGAAAGGAACTCGCAGCGCCCATTGGGAAGCATCTTTTCGGTCAACTCGATGGTCAGGGCGCGCGCTTCCTCGCGCATCCGGGCAACGCGCGCCGGAGTGAAACCGGGATTGATGACCGCGCGATAACGCGCGTGGTTCGGCGGATCGACCGCCAGCGGCACCGGCCGGAACGATTGCAGCTCACGCGGGATCATGAATTCCTCGTGGCTGAAAACCTCGTAGTTGTTCTGGACGAAGCGCACGTCCTCCGCCCGCGTCACCAGCCAGTGGCCGCCATGGCGCGGCGTCCACACGATGTCCGGCCCGTCATGAAGCCGCTTCATCGCGCCATAGACGCCCAGTTCCTCCATGCCCTCCGGTTGGATGTAGTCGAAATCGACGACAAGCTCTTCAGGTACATGATCCGGTTTCGGCGTGAGGGCCGGAATGGGGGCGTTCAAGGCATCTCTCCCGTTGTTTCGCTTGTCCTGTAAATAATATATCGGTTTACGTGGCACGTCACAAGTCGCCCGGCACTTGAGCACGGCACAAGCGAAGGCTAGGGACGAACCGGGGAGAGCGCGTGTTGCAGACCGAATATGCCATCGCGGATATGACCCTGTCCGGCCGGGAGGAACGCCCGGACCGGCCGCGCGGCATCGTCCTCGCCCTTCACGGCGGCGGCTATTCGGCGGGATATTGGGATTACCCCGCGCATTCGCTGCTGCGGCTCGCCGCCGAACGCGCCCTGCTGGCCGTTGCCGTCGACCGGCCGGGTTATGGCGCCGCGTTCGCGCATCCGATGCCCCTTGCCCGGCAGGCCGATGTGGTGCTCGATCTCATCGACGCATTGATCGCACGCGAGGGGCCGCTGCCGGTCCTTGTCACCGGCCATTCGATGGGCGGTATCCTGGCCTTGATCGCCGCCGCGAATCCGCGCGCCGAAGCCCTTTTGTCGGCGATCGACGTCAGCGGCGTTCCGCTGCGCTATCCCGCAGCGATGCAACAGGCGCTTTCCGCGCGCGTCCTGCCGGACGGAGAGACGCATTTCCCACCCAATGCCCCCGATCATTGCCGCACGCTGTTCTTCGGGCCGGACGGCACGTTCGATCCCGATGCCCTGGCTTTCGCGGAAGAACTCGCCCGGCCGGTTCCCGGCGCCGAACTGCCTGACGCGGCGAATGCTCCGCGCGATCTTCCGGCCGTGATGCGGCACATTCGCCTGCCCGTCAGGATGACATTCGCGCAGGATGAGGCCAGTTCGATCGCAACGCCCGATATCGCCGCCGCGGCCCGCGCCGATCTGGCGGCAAGCCGCCGGGCCGACGTGCGCTTCGAGCCCGCCACGGGCCACAATATCAGCCTGCACCATGCGGCTTCCCCCTTTCACCGGGGAATGCTTGACTGGTTCGACACGATTCTTGAGGGAAAGTGATGCGACTGCCTGACTACAAACCCACCATCGACGGCCTCGTCCACCATATCGCCGCGAAATACGGCGATGCCGAAGCGATTGTCCGCGACGGCGAGCGGCTGACCTTTCGCGAACTGGAAAGCCGGTCGGCGCTGATCGCCAAGGCGTTGCTGGCGCAAGGCGCGGCCAAGGGCACACGGATCGGCCTGCTGATGCCCCCGACGCCCGACTATGCGCTGCTGCTGCTCGCCATCGGAAGGATCGGCGCGGTCGCCCTGCCGCTCAGCACGCTTTATCAGGCGCCGGAACTGCAATGGGTTCTGGCCAATGCGGAAATCGACCACCTCGTTACTGTCGACCGCTTCCTCAGCCATGACTATCTGGCCCGGCTGGAAGAGGCGCTGCCGGGCCTGGCCGACAGCCGCCCCCCTTTCCGCCTCGCCGCCGCGCCGCGCCTGCGCACGGTGTGGGTCGCGGGCGAAGGCGCGCGCGCGTGGTCACGCCCGGTCACGGACCTGTTTGCCGGAAGCGATGCGTTCGATGACGCCATGCTGCGCGGCATCGAGGACAAGGTTGCGCCCGGCGACCCCTATGTCATCATCCACACGTCCGGCAGCACGGCCAATCCCAAGGGCGTGATCCACGGCCAGGGCGCGTTCGTGCGCCACAGCTATCAGATGGCGATGGATTTCTATCCCTTCGGCGAGGGTGACCGGGTCATCACCACGCGCGCGATGTTCTGGGTCGCCGGGTTGGTCGCGACTCTGTTCTACGCGCTTCAGGCCGGGGTTTGCGTGATTACCACGAACGACGGATCGCCGGAAAACGTGTTGCGCCTGATCCATGACGAGCGCGGCACCGGGCTTGGCGGCGATTCCGGCTGGTTCGACGTGTTGCGCGATTCGGTCGAACTGCGCGACGCCGGTTACGATGTCGTGCGCCTCAACATGGACAAGGCCGCGATCGCCCGCAGCGGGCGATACCTGAGCGCGCAGGTCGCGCGCCGTTTCGGCGCGGCCCGCCATTATCCCAACGAACGTTTCGCGCGCACGTTCGGAATGACCGAGACGCTGGGCGGCCACACATCGGCGCGATGGGATGAACTACTGCCGGAGGACCGGCCAAGCTGGCAGGGCAAGCCCGTTCCCGGCGTCGAACTGAAGATCGTCGATCCGAAAACCCGCGAGCCGCTCTCCGTGGGCGAGACCGGCGAACTGCTGGTCAAGGGCTATTGCCTGATGCTGGGCCTGACCAGCAAGGAGCGGGACGAAGTGTTCGACGCCGAGGGCTTCTATGCCACCGGCGATCTGTGCACGCTGGATGCGCAAGGCTATCTCAAGTTCGAGGCGCGGCTGGGCGAAATGATAAAAATCCACGGCGCGAACGTCGCGCCCATGGAAGTGGAACTGGCGATGACCGGGCTGATGGGTATCGAAAAGGTGGCCGTCGTCGGCGTACCCAAGGGACACGATGTGGAACTGACGGCGGCCGTGCTGATGGCGCCGGGACGGCACCTCGATCCGGCTGAAGTCACGGCCGAACTCAAGCGCAGGCTTTCCTCGTTCAAGGTGCCCCGGCGGATCGTCGCCATGACGGAAGACACCTTGCCGATGACCGGATCGGGCAAAGTGAAGAAAGCGGAACTGGTCGCCATGCTGACGGATGCCGCCATCTAATCGTATAGAGAATTTACTTGATCCTGCGCCGACTCGCCTGCAAGGCTCGGCTGCTCTACAGGAACGCGAACCGCATTTGAGAGGACGACGCCATGGCTGAAGCCGACGCCAATTCGACCTATGGAACCCTGACCGACGAGGGCATCGAGAAGCTCCGCAAGAAGATCGGGATTCAGGTCAACAAGCCCACTCCGCCGCACAACTACGAAGTGACCTGGGACGGAACCCGCCACTTCGCCTACGGCTATGGTGACGACAACCCGCTATGGTGCGACAAGCACTATGGCGACAACACGCGCTGGGGCGGGCTGATCGCGCCGCCCAACTTCCTCTACACCATGGGCGAATCCGATGCCCCGCCGCTGACGCCCGAGCAGAAGGCGATCGTCAAGGGCGATCCCCTCGCCGGTCTGGGTTCGTACCAGGCAGTCATGGAATTCGAATGGTGGCGACCGCTGCGCCTGGGTGACAAGCTCAGCCAGCGCTTCGCGCTGATCGGCGTTCAGGTGAACGACAAGAGCGGCTTTGCCGGCCGCACCGTTTCCGAAATCAACGGCTATATCTATCGCAACCAGAACGACGAACTGCACGCCATCCAGCGCGGCACCTGGATTCGCGCCGAGCGTCACGCATCGGCCGAAAAGAAGAAGAAATACGACCTGCCCGAGCCTTACACCAAGGAATACCTCGCGCTGATCGACGAGGCTTACGCCGCCGAAAAGCTGCGCGGCGCCGAAACCCGCTATTTCGAGGACGTGATCGAAGGCGAGGATTTGCAGACGATCGTCCGCGGCCCGCTGCGGACCAGCGATCTCGTCGTCTGGCACGTGGGCTGGGGCATGCAGCTCACCCCGCCGGGCGCGTTCCGCCAGTCGTGGAAGATCCGCGCCAAGGTGCCTGGCCTCTACACACCCAACGAACTGAACGTGCCCGATACCGTGCAGCGCCTGCACTGGGAAAAGGCCTGGGCGAACGAACTGGGCGTGCCGATCCCCTACGATTACGGGGGCTTGCGCGAAACCTTCCTCACCAACATCATCACCAACTGGATGGGCGACGACGGCTGGCTGTGGAAGCTTTCGTGCCAGCACCGCAAGTTCGTCTACACCGGCGATACCTACTGGATCAAAGGCACCGTCAAGAAGAAGGTGCAGGAAGAAGGCCGCAACGAAGTGCACCTCGACGTGTGGGTGGAAAATCAGCATGGCACGGTCGTCTCGCCGGGCAGCGCGGTCGTGCTGCTGCCGACCCGCGACAAGGCGGTGGAACTGCCCAAGCCGGCCAAGGAAAACCTTGACGAAATGTACGCCTACGAAGTCGAGCGCCTGCGCTAAGCGCGGGTTCACGGCCTTACGGACACGATGCGCCGCCGTTCCCTTTGGGGGGCGGCGGCGCTTCCATGATGGAACGCACCGATGAACTATGAAAACATCCGCTACGAAACCCGCGGGGCAGTGGCGATCATCACTTACGACCGGCAGGAACGGCGCAACGCGTGGAGCCCGCCGCTTTACCGCGAGACCGAGCACGCCATCGAGGCAGCCAATGCCGACGACGCCATCGGCGCGATCGTGCTGACGCATGAAGGCCCGATCTTCTGCGCCGGAACCGACTTCAAGGCAGGGCCGGAAATCGACCCCGAAACCGGCAGGAAGCTCAACATCGCGCAGATCTGCATGATGCAGGACACAGGCTGGATCCACCTCCTCGCCCGCTCCAAGCCGATGATCGCGGCGGTTCACGGCACCGCGATGGGCCTGGGCGTCACGCAGCTCCTGCCTGTCGATATCCGCCTTGGCGGTGAAAGCTCGACCTGGAGCTTCCCGTTCCTGTCCCTCGGGCTGATGCCGGAACTGGGCTGCACGGCGCTTCTGCCCCGGCTTGTCGGATATGGCCGGGCGCTCGACATCTGCCTGACGTCACAGAAGCTGACGGCGCGGGAGGCAAAGGAGATCGGGCTCATCACACGCGTCGTCGCCGACGGCACGGTGCTCGACGAAGCCGTCGCGCTGGGGGAAAAACTCGCCGCCGTGCCGCGCCTCCAGATGCAGCTTACCCGCAAGATGTTCCGCGAAAACGCAATGGAGGCCGACCCCAACGCCTACCTCCAGCGCGAGACCGAAGCCTTCATCGAAATGCTGCGCGCGGCCAAGCGCGCGCGCGAGGCGGCCGCGCAGGAAAATTGAAGCCCGGCTTTCCTCCCATCGAGGCAGCGCGCCCCGGCGTGATCTGATTGTACCGCCAAAGTCCGGCGAAGGTGCGTCCGGGTCGCGCCGCCGCAACCGCCTCGTACCCAAAAAAAGGGGCGGCCAGAGCCGCCCCTTCCTTACGATATGATCGGAGCCGAAGGCTCGATCAGAACTTGAACGCGGCTTCCACGCCATAAGTGCGCGGTTCGCCATACACCTTCGACAGCAGGCCGAATGTGGTCGCGTTCGAATTGCCGACGATATATTCCTCGTTGGTAATGTTCTTGCCGAAGGCCGAAACGTCGATCCCCGTGCCGGCAATGTTCGAAAGGCCGACGCGGCCGTTCAGCAGGCCATAGCTGGGAATGAAGTTGCCCGGCGTGGCGTCGTAGCTGGTATAGTAGCTCTTCGTCCAGGAATAGAACGCCGAGGCGTTCAGCATGCTGTCCCCGCCGATCCCGGTTTCGAAATTGGCGCCCAGAGTATACCGAATCTTCGGCTGCGTGCGGAACTTGTAGCCCGAGACATCGACCACCGCACCGCCCGCGCTGTCCAAACGAAGCAGGCCATTGTTGAGCTTGCCGTCGAAGTAGTTGAACGACCCGGTAAGAGTAAAGCCCTGCACGGGTTCGAGCGACACGTCGATATCGCCGCCCCACAGCTTCGCCTTGGCCACGTTCTGGGTCAGCGACGGCGTGAGGATACCACCGTTTGGCAGGATGAAAGTGATGACCTGAGTAACCTGCAAGTCATTATACCAGCTATGGAACGCCGCGCCGCTGAAGGAATAGCGCATACCGCCCAAATAACCGCTGGCCTTCAGACCGAACTCGACATCATCGACCTTTTCAGGGCCGAAGATGCCTTCGGCGCCGTAAAAGCCGCCCGTCGTGTTGGCACCGCCCGACTTGTAGCCATGGCGATGGGCCAGATAGACCAGCATGTCGTCCGTGGGCTTGAATTCCGCCGAAACCGTATAGTTGCCGGCGGAGAATTTCGACTTCGCGGTCAGATAACAGCCGGGAAGGTCCACGGTGAAGCGCGGGTCCATCTCGGGCACTTCGGTCGGCAGCGTGCAGGCCTGCGTGCCGTTGGCGAACAGGCGCGTAAAGCGGCCCGCCGTATTCTGGTGATCCCAGGTGTAACGATAACCGGCCGTCAGGCTCAGCCTGTCGGTCAGCTTGAAGCTGGCCTGCGCGAACAGGGCCTTCGACTCAAGGCGAATGTGGTTCTCGTTCCGGTTGATGAACACTTCGGGGTAATAGACGTAGCCGGTCGATGTCAGGCCATAGGGCGTCCGGCTGTCGCCATAGAGCGGATCCTGCTTGTTGTGACTGTAATAGCCGCCGACGATGGTGGACAGGCGATTGTCCAGGAAATTGCCCTGAAGCTGAAGCTCTTCCGTGAACTGCTTGTCATAACGCGAGTAGTCGACGGACAGGAAATCGAAATCCGTATTGTCGTAGTCGTTCTGGCCGTCATATTTCAGCTGGTGATAGCCGGCGACGTTCTTCAGCGTCAGGCTGTCGCTCAGTTCCAGCGTCGTCGTATTCGACACGCCGAAAGCCCTCACCCACGAAAACGGCGTATTGGCTTCGGACACACGGCGCGGTCCGATCGCCTGGGCCTGCTGCAAGGCCGCAAGCCGGGCTGGCGCCATCGGTCCGCCGCGCAGGATCGCAGGATTGGGGAAGACCTGCGAAACGATGTAGCCCGTGCCCTGCTCGTCGATATTGGTATGGTTGAATACCGTCAGGTTCTCGAAGCCGCTGCCAACCGGAGCGACTTTCAGCGAGACGCGGAAGTTCTCATAGTGAAGGTTGTCGAGATCCTTGCCGATCAGGTTCTTGGTGAAACCGTCGCGGCGCTCGATGTTGCCAGCGACGCGCAGCGCGATGCCGTCGGCCAGCGGCAGGTTGACCGCACCTTCCAAATAACGGTCGTTATAGTTGCCGTAGCGCCCCTTGACGTAGCCTTCTAACACATCAGTCGGCTTGGCCGAGTTGATGAGGATGGCGCCGCCGTTGGTGTTCTTGCCGAACAGCGTGCCCTGCGGCCCCTTGAGCACCTGCACATTGGCGATATCGAAAAAGGCGCGGCTGATTTCCGGACCGAACACAGGCACGTCGTTCAGGTAGCTGACCACGCCCGGAGGCGCGTCGTCGGCCGCCTGCTTCTGCCCGCGGATGTTGTAGCCGCCCGCCGTGCGCCCCTGCGACTGGTTTGGCGCAACGGTCAGACCCGGAGTGGCCTGCTGAAGATCGTAGACGTCGCGCACGGCCTTCCGTTCCAGCGTGACGGCGGTGTAGGCCGCGATCGAAATCGGAACGTCCTGCAAGCGCTCCTCGGTGCGGCGCGCCGTCACGATGATGTCGCCGCTGGCGAGTTCGGTGCCCGAACCGTCCTGCGCGAATGCAGGGGACTGCCAGCCCGCGGCCATGGCCACGGTGCCGAGCAGAACGGCGATTCGATGGTTCCTCATAGTTTCCTCCTTGGATGTCCCGAGCCTTAATATCGTCCGATGCGTGCTATGCTACTCAACAGTAGAGTGCTCCGGCAGGCTTCACAGCCGGGGCCGAGCGCCCGGATGCCGCGGCAACGGAGCCGCCCGCGAGTCGTCACGGAGTTGGATCAAGCACGCCTCCCATGCGCGCGGCACCTGCCACGCAGCTATCTTTCGTTTATATTTATCATCTCTATTCCCTTGTCAATAATCATATAGACTCTTGCACTCTTAAACACTTCCACTGTTGCATATTTGCCGCGATCGGCGGATCACCGCATTCTTCAATAGGGCAGTGCGAGCATGAAACGGGAAAGACCCAAGCTGAGCCGGGAACTGGCCGCGCGCATCATCGCGCAGATTATCGAGCATCGGATGCCCGATGGCGCCGTCCTGGGCACCGAAGCCGATCTGTTGCGGCGCTTCGCCGTCTCACGCGGGACTTTTCGCGAAGCCCTGCGGCAACTCGAATGGCAGGGCATCGTCAGGATGCAACGCGGCATCACCGGCGGATTGCGAGTCGCCACGCCGGGCAGCTACGTTCCCATGGTCATGCTCAAGGTCTATTTCGAGCTGGCGAAAATCGCCCCGAAAGACCTCAGGCAAGCCTTCCGCGCCATCCAGCTCGCCACGGATGATCCGCAGCGCTCCAATGACAATCCCTTACTCGGGCTGCTGGCCCGCGCCGCCGACGGACAATTCATCGCGGCCCTCGATTCCCCGGCGGTTTCGCAAGACCGGAAAGCCAAACTCAACGAACGCGTAGCCTATCAGCTCACTCTCGAAATAGAGGATCGCGCGCTCCAGCCCGGCGAATTGCTCGGCAGCGAGGCGGATCTGCTCAAGCGAACCAACGTGGGGCGCGGCGTCCTTCGCGAAGCGTTGAACCTGATGGAACTCAACGAAGTGATCGAACTGCGGCGCGGGCCGGGCGGCGGCGCGTTCGTGGATCAGCCGACGGGAGAATTCCCGATCTACGTCACTTCCGCCTATCTAGCCCGGGCCGTGGCCGACGCATATGTCATCCAGGCCCAATCCGGCCTTCTGCTCGCATGCGGACACCAACCGGAACAGCCCGGCCAGGCAGGGGTCGACGCCGCCGCGCTCCATGCCCAGGCCCGCGATGCCGCGGAACGGCAGGCCAACCCCGCGCTGCGCCTCTTCCTGCGGATCCTCGAACGATACTGGCGGGACTTTGCCGGCCAAAGGTCTGCCCGGATAAATGGAGAATGGACAAAGCCGATCTAAACAGGATAAGGAATATCAGCACATCTCACGGGAGAGAACGATGCTGAGCGAATTCGACGACTATCCGTTCCATCAGACCGGCGATCACTTCGATGCCTGCGACACCGGCGACCATCGCTTCTTCGACCGATACTGGTGGGTGGCTTATGACCGTGAGAACCGCGCCCAGGTGAACTCCGGCCTCGGGGTCTACAAGAACATGAACGTCCTCGACGGGTTCGGCACGGTGCTGATCGGCGGAAAGCAGCACAACGTGCGCACGTCGCGCCAGTGGCGGCCCAACATCGGCCGAATCGGTTCCGGCCCGCTGGACTACATCGTCAAGGAAGGACTGAAATCCTTCCGCCTGATCCTCGAACCCAACGAATTCGGCGTGGCGTTCGACCTCAACTGGGAAGCGACTCTGCCGGCGTTCGACGAGCCGCATCACCGCCGCCACATCGACGGCGTGCTGCACGAGGACTACCGTCGCTTCTATCAGTTCGGCCTGGTCAACGGCTGGGCCGAGGCGGATGGGCAACGCATCGAAGTGAAGGACTGGTTCGGTTTCCGCGACCGCTCGTTCGGCGTCCGCCCCGGCGTGGGCGGCCCTCCCCTGGCGACACCGCCCGCGGCAAAGACCGGAGGACGGGAAACCGCCGTCATTTCCGGCATGGCCTTCGCCTGCGAGGACGGAACTCACGGCAGCCTCCAGATCCAGGAGGACGACACCGGCCGCGTGGTCTATTCGGGCGGCAAGCTGGTCCGTCAGGAAGGCGGCGAATGGCGCGA
>Ga0265293_10008965_pt1 | contig 14569 bp, 8 predicted proteins | sample Munlanlewell138R_FD_192505 | JGI IMG/M metagenome (GOLD analysis project Ga0265293, IMG submission 192505) | Leachate microbial communities from a municipal landfill in Southern Ontario, Canada - Leachate well 138R | ecosystem: Engineered > Solid waste > Landfill > Unclassified | place: Canada...
CTTTAAGGCCCACTAGGGTGCTAGAGAACTGTCCTAATTCAGAGTTTTCGTTGCGGACAATTATAAACTCTTTATTCAATTGTTCTTTGTATTTTATTAGCTCTTTTTCTATTTTCTGATGATAAAATCCGGTCACCACAATAACGCTTTCACTCGAATCAAGTGCTGCTTTTAAAGACCAATACAGAAGTGTTTTTTGTTTATAAGGTAAAAGGAGTTTAACCTTGTTCATCCTTTTAGATTGACCTGCTGCTAAAAGTATAGTGACCATAAAAATAATTTAACACGATTGTCAAAAGATAACCATCTGATTATACTCACACCCATGATTGCCATTTATATCAATAGCATTGTTGTCGTAGTGGGCGCTTTAATTGGCCTACTGATAGGATCTCGTTTAAAAGAGGAGTTTAAACAAGTTGTTTTTGCCTCCTCAGGTTTAGTTACTTTAGTCATTGGAATTAAGATGGCTTTAGAGACTCGTAGCTTTTTAATCCTCCTTTTTTCAATCATTGTTGGAGGTATTTTAGGTTACGCACTAAAAATTGAGCCATCGATTTTAAAGTTGGGTGATTGGTTAGAGTCTAAGACAACTAAAGGCAATCAAAAAGAGGGCTCTATGTTTGCCCGTGGATTTTTGAACTCCTCAGTTTTGTTTTGCTCTGGGGCAATGAGCGTTGTTGGCTCTATTGCAGCAGGGACCCAACAAGATTATACTCTGATTTTAATTAAGTCTGTTATGGATGGAGCTATGGCAATTATTTTTGCTGCAGCTTATGGGGCAGGAGTTATTTTCTCCTCTGTAGTTATTTTGCTTTACCAAGGATTTTTTGTAATAGCAGGAGATTGGATTGCCCCCCTTTTAGGAGAGATGGGGTTAGCCGAACTTTCGGCTAGTGGGGGAGTGTTATTAATAATGATTGCCTTTGGATTAATAGATGTGCGCCAGTTCAAAACTGGAAATTTCTTACCGGCGCTTTTATTTGCCCCAATTTTCTCTAAAGTTGCCATCTATTTGGTCCAACTCTTCCCTTTCTTAAGTTAGCTACTTCTTACGAGCACTTGTTAGAGTTGAACTAGATGAGTGATCTTTATCAACAGGGACACTTTTTACTTTCCAAATATCGTTAGCATATTGGGTAATAGTGCGATCACTAGAAAACTTACCTGAAGATGCTATGTTAATAATTGCAGTTTTTGCCCACTTATCAATATCTGTTGCATAGAGGTTAGTAGCCTCCTGGTGTGCATCGGTGTAAGAGCGTAAATCTGCAAAGTGGAAGTAGGTATCATTGCCAAGGAGTTCTTGAATTAGAGGCTCAAAGATATGAGGTTCCATCATATTAAAGTAACCAGATAAGAGTAGTTCAACTCCCTTTTTAATTTCAGGGTCTTGGTTAATCCAGCTTTGAGGTGAATATTGAGCTCTCATACTCTCAACTTCATCAGCCGAGTGCCCAAAAATGAACATATTCTCTTTACCAACCTCTTCTGCCATCTCAACGTTAGCTCCATCCATTGTTCCAATAGTTAAAGCACCATTACACATAAATTTCATGTTTCCTGTTCCAGAAGCTTCAAAACCAGCAGTTGAAATTTGTTGTGATAAATCGGTTGCAGGAATTAAGTACTCAGCCATTGTGACTCTGTAGTTTGGCAAGAAATGGAGAGCCATTTTCTTATTAACTGCTGGATCGTTGTTGATGGTACGAGCTAAGTTGTTAATCAATTTGATTATCAATTTTGCTTGGATGTAACCGGGAGCTGCTTTTCCACCAAAGATAAAGGTTGTTGGTGGGAAATCCTTTAATCGCCCATCTTTGAGTCTTTGGTAAATCAAAATGATATTTAAAGCATTTAGCAGTTGTCTCTTATACTCGTGAATTCTTTTAACTTGGACGTCGAACATTGTATTTGGATTTAAAACAATACCACAATCATTTTCAATAAACTTAACTGCACTTTGTTTAGCTTCTTGCTTAATCTTTAAAAAGTCACTTCTAAATGTTGCATCGTCGGCAAACTTTCTTAAATCGGCAATTCTTGAATAATCTGTTATCCACTTATCTCCAATAGCTTCACTAATTTTAGCAGCTAAGAGAGGGTTAGAACTTAAAAGCCATCTTCTTTGGGTTATACCGTTGGTTTTGTTGTTAAAACGATCTGGTAAAACAACAGAAAATTCTGGGAACATCCTCTCTTTTAGTAAATCGGAGTGAAGTTGGGCAACTCCATTGGTGGAGTGAGATCCAATAATGGAAAGGTTTGCCATCCTAATAGATCTCTCATCTCCCTCTTCAACAATGCTTAAGCGGGCAATTGCATCAGCTTGCATTGGAAAGAATGCCACAGCATTTTGTAAAAAGCGGTGGTTTATCTCAAAGATGATTTGTAAGTGGCGAGGTAAAATATCTTGAATCATTTTTAATGGCCACTTTTCTAAAGCTTCGGGCATTAAGGTGTGGTTGGTGTATCCCATTGTTTTAACTGTGATATCCCAAGCCTCATCCCATTGAAGTTGTTCATCATCAATTAAGATTCTCATCAATTCAGGAATAGCTAAAGAGGGGTGAGTATCATTTAATTGGATAGCTGCAAAATCAGGAAGTTTGTGCCAACTAACGTTCTCTCTTTTAAAACGTCTAATGATATCTGCTAATGAGCAAGCAACAAAGAAGTATTGTTGTTTTAAGCGAAGTTCTTTACCCATATATAGGGTGTCGTTGGGATAAAGGACCTGACTTAAAGTCTCTGCTAAAGTCTTTGATCTAACAGATTCAACATAGTCCCCTTCGTTAAACTCTTTAAAGTTGAACTCTTCAGTTGCCTGAGCTGACCATAACCTTAAGGTGTTAACAGTTTTGCCCCCATAGCCAACAATTGGCATATCGTAGGCAACCCCTTCAACTTGGTCGCTGCTGATCCATTTATAAAGGTCTCTCCCTTTTTCCCTGATTAGGCGAACTTCACCACCAAAGTTAACTTTGTAAACAAGATCTTTTCTTTTAATTTCCCAAGGGTTTCCATACTTTAACCAGTTATCAGGTTGCTCTGTTTGCCACCCATTTTTTAACTGTTGTTTGAAAATACCGTAGTTGTACCTAATTCCGTAACCGTAAGAGGGAATGTCGAGTGTTGCCATTGAGTCTAAAAAACAGGCAGCTAGTCTTCCTAGCCCTCCGTTACCGAGTCCAGCATCGAGTTCTTTATCGGCCATTTGCTCATACTCATATCCCAAAGAAGACATGGCATCTTTTACCTCTTTATCTAACTTTAGATTAATTATGTTGTTGGTCATAGCTCTCCCCATTAGAAATTCTAATGAGAGGTAGTAAACTCTTTTCGCTTGGTTTTCACGCTGAACTTTTCTACTGTGCTGCCACTGTTGAATAATGCGATCTCTGATTGCATATGCTAAAGCTGTGTAGCGGGTAATGTCGTTATTATGAAAGTCTCCTGCGTCCAATGTATACTTTAAGTGCTCAGCGAAATCTAAGGCGATAGCCTCTTTAGAAGGGCTGATACGAGTGTGCTCTTTTGTTGTTGTCATTCTATTTCCTCTAACTTGTAAAAAGGTTATATTTATCGCCATAGTAACTGAATAGCACTTCAGGTGCAACCTAAGCCAAATACCAGTTTTGATATTGACAAAAAAATGGTGATTTGCTACTTTGACTACTGCTCGACTGAAAAATCGGGTAATTAATTTGTTTTTAGCCGCAGTAGTGCGCCCTTGTAGCTCAGCAGGCAGAGCACCACCATGGTAAGGTGGGGGTCATCGGTTCGAATCCGATCGAGGGCTTTTTTTAATTTACTGCAGTTTGAATTAGCCGTATTTTCGGCAAGGAGTTATCGATGGCTAGCAAAAAGAAGGGGCCAGTTGAGAAAATCGCTTTACAGTGCACCGAATGTAAACGGAGAAACTATACTACAGAGAAAAATCGTCGTAACTTACCAAGTAAGCTAGAGTTCAATAAGTTTTGTCCCCATGATCGAAAACACACCCTTCATCGTGAGACAAAAATAAAATAGCTAGGGACGCAAACAGGTCAGTAGCTCCAACGGCTAGAGCGCTGGTCTCCAAAACCAGATGTTGTAGGTTCGAATCCTACCTGGCCTGTTGGCTTCCTGCTTAAGGAGTTATTTGGTGAAGAAGTTATTTCGATATTTTAAAGAATCACATCTCGAGTTGAAGAAGGTTGTATGGCCTTCTCGCGATGAGGTAGTAAGCTCTACTAAAGTCGTTCTAATCTCAACGGCTATTATTGCGTTGATCCTTGGATTAGTTGACTTCCTGCTTGTTCAGGGCGTCGATTTAATTTTCTAGGGAGAGGGTAATGGCTAAAGGTTGGTATGTTGTTCATACCTACTCAGGGTATGAGAACAAAATAGAAAAAACTATCCAAAAAATTATGGAGAGCGACAGGGAGTTTAGTGAAGTCGTTAGCGATACTAAAGTTCCCACTGAAGAAGTTGTTGAAGTAAAGGATGGGGTCAAAAAGAGTGTCAAAAGGAAAGTCCTTCCTGGCTATCTTTTGGTCCAAATGGATTTGCCCGAATTCCAATGGGAATATTTTTGTTCCCAAATAAGGAGAATTCAGGGTGTTATTGGTTTTATTGGCACTACAGGGGGTGGTAAACCTGCTCCGCTTTCATCCGATGAGTTGAAAGGAATCTTACAAAAGACTGGTGAAATTAAAACTGAGAAAACTTTACGACCACTACAAACATTTAGTGAAGGGGAGCACGTTAAGATTATTGAAGGCCCCTTTGAGTCGTTCACTGGAACTATTGAAGAGATTAACTTGGAGAAGAGTAAGTTGCGCGTCTTAGTTGGAATTTTTGGCCGCTCCACTCCAGTTGAAGTAGATTTCCTTCAGGTTGAAAAAATCTGAAGACGATTTTTTAACAATTCCCACCATTTTATGGTGTTGGGAGCCTCTTAGTTTAAGGGGCGTTAATACCAGCGCAGAACTTTAAGTTGCTGCGTAAGGAGAAAATATTATGGCAAAGAAGAAGGTTGCTGCAATTATTAAGTTGCAGTGCCCAGCCCAAAAGGCTACCCCTGCGCCTCCCATTGGGCCTGCATTAGGACCCCATGGAGTGAGTGCACCCCAGTTTGTACAACAATTCAATGATAAGACAAAAAACATTGAAAGTGGGTTGATTGTCCCTGTTGTTATCACAGTTTATGCTGACCGTTCATTCTCATTTATTTTAAAAACACCTCCAGCATCTGTTTTAATTAAGAAGACCCTCGGTTTAGAAAAGGGTTCTGGAACTCCTCACACAGTGAAGGTTGCAAAAATCAACCAAGCTCAGTTGGAAGAGATCGCAAAAACTAAACTCCCAGATTTGAATGCTAACGATATTGAAGCAGCAAAGAAGATTGTTGCTGGTACTGCACGCAGCATGGGTGTTGAGGTGGAGGCTTAGTTATGAAACGTGGTAAAAAGTATTTAGAAGCACAAAAAAAAGTTGATCGTACTAAAGATTACACTTTTGAAGAGGCTGCTGCTTTAGTTAAAGAGGTTGCTTTTGCTAAGTTTGATGAGACAGTGGAGATTTCACTCAACTTAACTCTTAAAAAGAGTCAATCAGTTAGGGATACCGTTGTCCTTCCAAACCAATTCTCAGATGAGAAGAAAGTTTTAGTATTTGCCAAAGGGGATAAAGTTCAAGAAGCTTTAGACGCTGGTGCAACATACGTTGGAGATGTCGACTTAGTTGAGAAAGTCAGAGGTGGTTGGTTGGACTTTGATGTTGCTGTTGCAACTCCCGATATGATGAAAGATGTTGGAAGACTTGGTCCTATCTTAGGTCGCCGAGGGTTGATGCCCAACCCAAAAACTCAAACAGTTACTTTTGATATCAAAGGTGCTTTAGCTGAGTTGAAACAGGGTAGAGTGGAGTTCCGCTCCGATAAAACAGGTGTAGTTCACCTAGCTATTGGAAAAGTCTCAATGGATGCCAGCCTCTTAGCCCAAAATGCCGAAGCGGTTTTAAGTGAAGTTATTCGTAAAAAACCTGCCGATGCAAAAGGGGACTACCTTAAGAGTGTCACTTTAAGTTCCACCATGGGACCTGGGGTGATGGTTGCCATCAAAGAGAACTAAAGGAGATTGATATGGCTAAGTATGTAACAAAAAAAGCAGATTATAAAGTTGAAGCCGTCAATAAGATGAAAGAGGAACTTTCAAACTACGATGGTTATATCTTTGCCGACTACAGGGGAATGACTGTTGAACAAGTGACTACCCTCAGACGCAAACTACAAGAGCACGACTCTGCTTTTAGAGTTGTTAAAAACCGCTTTGCAAAAATTGCTCTTGATCAATTGAAAGTTGAAGGACTTGAAGAGCACCTTATTGGACCCACAGCTGTCACTTTAACTAAAGGAGAAGATGCCTCCAATGCAGCTTCAAAGCTTTTATTTGATCTTGCAAAAAGTAGCCCTTTAGAAATTAAAGGGGCTTACTTGGATGGACAGCTTTTCGACTTTGAGGCAATTAGTGCTTACAGCAAGTTGCCAACAAGATCGGAGTTAATAGCTTCTCTTATGGGAACTATTAAAGCACCCTTATCAAAGCTTGCTAGAACACTACAAGCTGTTGTTGACGCCAAACAAGAATAAAACGACACTAGTCTTCGATTAAACGTAGACCTGCTATTGTCGTGAAAATAGAAGGAGAAGATAATATGGCTACTAAAACACAAGAAGAGATTTTGGAAGCAATTTCAAACATGACAGTGATGGAGATCTCAGATCTCATCAAAGCAATGGAAGAGAAGTTTGACGTTACCGCTGCTGCTCCCGTTGCCGTTGCTGGTGTTGCTGCTGCAGCCGAAGAGGTTGAGGAGCAAACAGAATTTGACGTAGTCCTTAAAGGTGTTGCTGATGGAAAAACCATCCCTGTCATTAAGGAAGTTCGTGTATTTACCGGTCTTGGTCTTAAAGAGGCTAAAGATCTTGTTACTGCTGGCGGTACTATTAAAGAGGCCGTTTCGAAAGAAGAAGCAAATAGTATTAAAGAGAAGCTTGAAGCAGCAGGCGCAACTATTGAAATTAAATAGAGCGTATAGCTTTTGTATTAAAAGGCGTAAGCCAGAGGGATCAGCCACCGCGTTTTACTCGGTGGCCGGTCGTGTCTTATCCGTATTATGTGTTGGTCTTCGGACAATGTGTCCGATTTTTCCTTAACATAGACCTTCCGGAGGGTAATAATGGTTGCCAAAGGCAATTCAACTATTAGAGAATTCATTGGAAAGCACACGAAGAGTGTTTGTGAATTACCAAACCTAGTTGGCGTTCAAATTGAGTCTTACGAAAGGTTTTTACAACTCGACAAAGTGCGTAGCGGGCAAGAGCCCGATCCATCATATGGGCTGGAGCAAGTTTTCCAGTCAGCATTCCCCATCGAGAGCCAAAATGGGGAGATGGTTTTACACTATCACGGCTATACTATAGATTTTGATAACATCAAATTTAGTGAGATTGAGTGTAAAAGAAAGGGGAGAACGTATGCTGTACCCATTAAAGCAACAATCAGCTTAGAGTTGACCCAAACAGGGGAGTTGCGCCAAAGGGAAATTTTCTTTGGTGATATCCCTTTAATGACTGAAAGGGGTACTTTCATCGTCAATGGGGCTGAGCGTGTTGTTGTTAGCCAAATTCACCGCTCCCCTGGAGTTATCTTCTCAAACGAGAAGGGGGTATATTCTTCAAGAATTATCCCTTACAGAGGTTCATGGTTAGAGTTTGAAATTGATGATAAGAAAAAAGAGCTGCTCTATGCAAAAATTGATCGCAAGAAGAAGATCTTAGGAACCTTATTATTAAGGGCAATTGGTCTTAACTCTCGTGAAAAGATTGTTGACGCTTTTTACAAAGGTAAAAGTGTAGAGCTTTACAAAGATATTGAGGCAAACAACGAGTACGTTGGTTCTTTAGCCTACAAAGATATCTACTCTCCCAAGGGGGGTAAAAATAGCAAAAAGCTTTTAAGAGCTGGGGATGAACTCTCTCCTGCTTACATTGAAGCTTTAGTGAAGGAGGGGTTAAAATCGATTGAAATTATTGATGAAGAACACCCCGAATCACTTCACTCAAGGATGATTATCAACAGCTTTGAGGTTGAAGATGCTAAGTATACCCAAGAGGGGATGGATGAACCTACTAAAGAGGATGTTCTTGCCCCAATCTTTGCTGTTTTACAACCAGGAGAGATGATCGCTATTGACCGGGCTGAAAAAGAGCTTCCTGAGCTATTTTTTTCCTCTCGCAGATACGATCTTGGAAGTGTTGGAAGATATAAATTTAATAAAAAGTTTGGAACGGATGAGGAAAATGAGGATGAAGAAGCTTCAACAGACCTCGTTGTCTTAACTGTTCAAGATATCGTTAATACCATGGCCTTCTTAATTAAAGTTTACATTGGGGAGGAGAACGTTGATGATATCGACCACCTAGGAAACAGAAGGGTGCGCTCTGTTGGAGAACTTTTACAAAACCAACTCAGTGCCGCTTTTGCAAGGATGGAGAGGATTGCTCGAGAGAGGATGAACCTTGAGAGCAACCAAGTGAAACCACAAGATCTAGTTTCGATTAAGCCAATTGTTGCAGCAACTAAAGAGTTCTTTGGTTCCAGTCAATTGAGCCAATTTATGGATCAAGTTAACCCCCTTGCAGAACTAACCCACAAAAGAAGACTCAACGCCTTAGGTCCTGGTGGATTATCACGTGATCGAGCCTCTTTTGAGGTGCGGGACGTACACTACACCCACTACGGTAGAATGTGCCCAATTGAGACTCCAGAGGGACCAAATATTGGTTTGATTGTCTCTTTGGCAAACTACACAAGGGTGAACAAACACGGATTTTTAGAGACTCCATATAGAAAAGTTGTTGATGGGGTTGTTAGTGATAAATATCGCTTCTTAGATGCTAACGATGAAGAAAAGTACTTCATTGCCCAAGCAAATAGCCCAATCGATGAGAAAGGGAACTTCTTAGAGGAGGACATTCCTGTTAGAAGAAGTGGCGATTACACAACTAGAGGGGCAAAAGAGGTGAAATATATGGACGTTTCACCAATGCAAGTTATAAGTGTTGCAGCCTCTTTAATCCCCTTCTTAGAACACGACGATGCCAACAGAGCATTGATGGGTTCTAACATGCAACGCCAAGCAGTACCCCTACTATTCCCTGAAGCTCCATTTGTGGGAACAGGTATGGAAGGTGTTACCGCTTACGACTCTGGTGTTCTAGTAAGGGCAACCAGAGGTGGAGAGGTTGTTTATGTAAGTTCAACACGAGTTGATATTAAAGTTGATAAACCTGAGATTGAAGGTGAAGTTGACTCTTACATCATCCAAAAGTTTGAACGAACTAACCAAGATACCTCCTTCAACCAAAAGCCAATTGTTAAACTTGGACAAAAGGTTAAAGAGGGAGATGTCTTAGCAGATGGTCCTGCTACTCACAAAGGGGAGTTAGCTCTTGGTAGAAACATCTTAGTTGGATTTGTTCCATGGAATGGGTACAACTACGAAGATGCTGTTCTGATCAGTGAGAGGGTAGTTAAAGAGGATATTTTCACCTCTATCCATATTAAAGAATTTACAACAGATATTAGAGAGACCAAATTAGGTCCTGAAAAACTAACTAGAGATATCCCCAACACAAGCGAAAAGAGTTTAGAACAACTCGATGGGGATGGAATTGTTAGAGTTGGTTCAGTAGTACACCCCGGCTCTATCTTAGTTGGTAAAGTGACCCCAAAAAGTGAATCTGATACAACTCCTGAGTTTAAACTTCTCAACTCAATCTTTGGAGAGAAAGCTAAAGAGGTGCGTGACACCTCCTTGAAAGTTCCCCATGGAACTGAAGGGACAGTAATTGATATCCAAAGACTTAAAAGAAGTGAAGGAGATGAACTACCTCCAGGAGTTGATGAGATGGTTAAAGTTCTCATCGCAACAAAACGGAAACTTCGCCAAGGGGACAAAATGGCAGGACGCCACGGAAACAAAGGTGTCGTTGCCAAAGTACTTGCTGAAGAGGATATGCCTTACATGGCAGATGGAACACCATTGGATGTTTGTTTGAACCCCCTAGGAGTTCCCTCTCGGATGAACATTGGGCAATTATTAGAGACTCAACTTGGTTGGGCAGCCCACTCATTAGGTAAGTGGTACTCCTCCCCAGTATTTGAATCAGCTTCCGTTGATGATATTGAAAAGCTTATGGTAGAAGCAAATCTTCCTGTAACTTCTAAGACTACCTTATATGATGGTCAAACAGGAGTTCCATTTGTTAACCCAGTTTTCTGTGGTTACACCTACTACTTAAAGCTTCACCACCTTGTTGATGATAAGATGCACGCCCGTTCAACTGGACCTTACTCACTAGTTACACAACAACCACTAGGAGGAAAGGCTCAATTTGGTGGACAAAGGTTGGGAGAGATGGAAGTTTGGGCCCTCGAAGCTTACGGTGCAGCAAATACACTGCAAGAGCTTCTCACCATCAAAAGTGATGATATGAATGGTAGGGTAAAAATTTATGAGAGTATTGTTAAAGGGGAGTTGGCAACCAATGCTGGAATGCCCGAAGCCTTTAACGTCCTTGTTCAAGAGGTACGCGGGTTAGCTCTCGATATGTCAGTTTATGATGCCAAAGGGCGTCAAGTTCCCCTTACTGAGAGGGACGAAGAGCTGATTAACAAGCAAAACCCGATTAACTAAGCAGGAGATTTCGAATGAGAGAAATTCAGGATTTCGACAGCATCATGATAAAATTGGCCAGCCCTGAGCAAATTAGGGCTTGGTCGTACGGTGAAGTCAAAAAACCAGAGACAATAAATTATCGGACCCTGCGCCCAGAACGTGACGGTCTGTTTTGTGAAAGAATTTTCGGAACCACCAAAGAGTGGGAGTGTTACTGTGGAAAATTCAAATCAATCCGTTACAAAGGGGTGATTTGTGACCGGTGTGGAGTTGAAGTAACCCACTTTAAAGTGCGTCGTGAGAGGATGGGGCATATCGATTTAGCATCCCCTGTTTCCCATATTTGGTATTACCGCTCTGTCCCTTCAAGGATGAGCCTTCTACTAGATATTCCTCGCACAGCATTACAATCAATTCTCTACTACGAAAAGTATGTTGTTGTTAACCCAGGAGAAACTGAGTTGCAACACAAACAACTACTAACAGAGGATGAGTATTACGAAGCTCGCGAACAGTTTGGAGAAGCATTCCAAGCAATGATGGGAGCTGAGGCAGTTAAAACCCTTTTAGAGAACCTCGATTTAGAGGCCCTCTCTACTGAATTAAGGGCAACAATGATTGCTAAAGGGGATAAAGCAGACAAACGCCTTCTAAAGAGAATTGAAGTTGTTGAGAACTTTAGAGACAGTGGGAACAAACCTGAGTGGATGGTTCTTACAGTTATTCCAGTAATTCCACCAGAGTTGCGCCCAATGGTACAACTTGATGGGGGGCGTTTTGCAACAAGTGATCTAAACGACCTTTACAGAAGAGTGATTAACAGAAACAACCGTTTAGCCCGCTTAATGAGCCTTCATGCTCCTGACATTATTATCCGCAACGAAAAGAGGATGTTGCAAGAGGCAGTTGACGCTCTGTTTGACAACTCAAAGAAAAAGAGAGTTGTTAAAGGGGCAAGTAACCGTCCACTTAAATCCCTTTCCGATATGCTTAAAGGAAAACAAGGACGCTTTAGACAAAACCTCCTTGGAAAGAGAGTCGATTACAGTGGCCGTTCAGTTATCGTTGTAGGGCCAGAGTTGCGCCTCCATCAGTGTGGATTGCCCTCAAAAATGGCTTTAGAACTTTACAAGCCATTTATCATGAAGAGGTTGGTCCAAAAAGGGATTGTCTACAACATTAAAAAGGCTAAAACATTAGTTGAACAAGAGACTGCCGAAGTTTGGGCAATTTTGGACGATGTAGTTAAAGAGCACCCAGTGCTATTAAACCGTGCTCCAACTTTGCACCGCCTAGGTATTCAAGCATTTGAGCCAGTATTAGTTGATGGAAAGGCTATTAAGTTACACCCCTTAGTGTGTCACGCTTACAACGCCGACTTTGACGGAGACCAGATGGCTGTCCACGTCCCATTGACCCAAGCTGCCCAAATTGAGAGCTGGACGCTGATGCTCTCAACTAACAACCTTTTAGACCCAGCTAACGGAAAACCAATTGTTTTCCCCTCTCAAGATATGGTTTTAGGAATTAACTATTTAACTAGAGAGATGAAAGGGGCTAAAGGCACTGGTAAGTATTACGACAATATTTCAGAACTCATTATGGCAATTGAGACAGGCTCTCTTTCTTACAATGCTTTAATTAAGTATCGATTAGAGGATGGCCAAAGAATTGAAACTACTGCTGGTAGAGTTTTATTCAATGCCGAAATGCCACCTGAGATTCCTTTCCACAACGTCTGTTTTGGTGATAAAGAACTAAAAGAGTTAGTTGGAGAGGCAATCCAAAACCAAAAGAGTTCGGTTGCAATTAAGATGTTAGACTCAATTAAAGATATTGGGTTTAAATATGCTACTTTGTTTGGTGCCACTATTGGTCTTTCCGATATGATCGTTCCTGAATCAAAAGCAGATTTAGTTGCTGCAGCTGACCAAAGACAAAACGAAATCAGAGAGCAGTACAGACAAGGGCACATCACTCAAGATGAGAGATACAACAGAGTTATTGAGGTTTGGAGTAAAACAACTGAAGAACTTTCAACAACATTGATGAATGAACTTAGAGAGAGTCAAAATGGATTTAACCCTCTATTTCTAATGGCTGACTCTGGTGCTCGTGGATCGAAAACCCAGATTCGTCAGTTAGGTGGAATGAGAGGATTGATGGCAAAACCTTCAGGAGATATTATCGAATTCCCAATTCGTTCTAACTTCAAAGAGGGACTTTCTATTATTGAGTTCTTCATTTCAACCAACGGAGCACGTAAAGGATTAGCCGACACAGCACTTAAAACTGCTGAAGCTGGTTATCTAACACGCCGATTGGTAGACATTGCCCAAGACGTTGTAGTTAACGAAGATGATTGTGGAACAATTAACGGAATTGAAAGAACTGCAATGAAAGATGGGGATGACATAGTTGAGCCACTAAGTGAGAGAATCATTGGGCGCTACACTTTAGAAAAAGTTATCCACCCAATTACTGGTGATACAATCTTAGATGTAAACAAAGAGATTACTGAAGCTAAAGCTCTCGAAATTGATGAAGCTGGCATTGAATCGGTTTACATCAGAACTGTTTTAACTTGTGAAGCTCACCACGGTGTTTGTAAAAAATGTTATGGACGTAACTTAGCAACTAATAGACCTGTCGACATTGGAGAGGCTGTTGGTATTATTGCTGCCCAATCAATTGGACAACCTGGAACACAGTTGACGATGAGAACTTTCCACATTGGTGGAACAGCTACAAGTGGATCCGAAGATAACAGATTAACATTTACCCACCCAATCATTGTTAACTCAATTACCGGTTCGATTGTCACCACCGATGAGGGAGTACGCCTCTTTACCAGAAAAGGGTTTTTACACTTTTCCAACGTAGTTGGCGAAGTTAAGCTTAAAGCAAACCAAAAACTCTTAGTAAAAGAGGGAGATCGAGTCTTTAAGGGAGTTCCCCTTTACGAAGATAGTAAAGGTAAAGTTGTTGAAGCTACTAAGATTGGAATTGTAAAACTGTTGGATGATAAAGTTTACATCGTAGGGCAAGAGCAAAAGATTGATATCAGAAACGGTTCAGAATTGATGGTAAACGAAAATACATACGTCGCAGAGAATGGGACTATTGCTATTTTTGACCCTTTTAGTGAACCAATCATTGCCGAATTCGATGGTAAAGTTGAATTTGTCGATATTAAACTTGGTACCACTTTGAAAGAGGAGATAAACGTTGAAACTGGTAGTATTGAGAAAAAGATTACCGACCACGTCAGTGAGACGTTGCAACCTCGTTTAGAAATTAAGGATAAGGATAAAGAGGTTTTAGCAACCTACTACCTTCCTGCCTCCTCTTATCTCAACGTTGAAAATGGAGCTGAGATAAAAAAAGGGAGAACCTTAGCTAAATTACTCAAAGAGAGTATTAAGACAAAAGATATTACTGGAGGATTACCAAGAGTTGGAGAGCTCTTTGAAGCTCGCCGTCCCAAGGCCCCTGCAGTATTAGCTCAAGTTGATGGAATTGTTAGATTTGGTTCTGTTGCTAAAAACAAACGAATCATTATCATTGAGGATAGTTTTGGACGAGAATTTAAACACCTAGTTCCAATGAGTAAACACATGGTTGTCAGAGATGGAGATCATGTTGAGGCAGCAGAAAGATTGTGTGACGGACCAATTGATCCTCATGATATCTTAGATATTTTAGGAGAGAATGCTCTTCAATCGTTCTTATTGGATGAGGTTCAAGAGGTATATCGTCTTCAAGGAGTTGATATCAACGATAAACACCTTGGTGTAGTTGTTCGTCAAATGTTGAGAAAAGTTGAAATTATCAACGTTGG
>Ga0265293_10008968_pt1 | contig 14565 bp, 13 predicted proteins | sample Munlanlewell138R_FD_192505 | JGI IMG/M metagenome (GOLD analysis project Ga0265293, IMG submission 192505) | Leachate microbial communities from a municipal landfill in Southern Ontario, Canada - Leachate well 138R | ecosystem: Engineered > Solid waste > Landfill > Unclassified | place: Canada...
CTGGCGTTCGATGACGGATCGGTCGGCACCGTCACCTACACGACGCTCGGTGATCCCACGTACCCGAAGGAGACCGTCGAGGTCTTCTGCGATGGCGCCGTGGCGAGGATCACCGACTTCCGCGACCTCGAGCTCCGGCGGGACGGGAAGGCGTCGAGGGAGAGGCGGTGGCTCGCCCAGGACAAGGGGTTTGCCGGCGAACTCCTGGCGTTCGTGAAGGGCGATCTGCCGGACTTTGCCGGGAGTGTCGCGACGACGCTTGCGACGTTCCGGGCGTGGGAGTCGATCGAAGCCGGGGTGGTTCGAGAGATCGATCTCAGGGAGGTCGGGGTGTAGGAGGGTAGATAGAGTATGATTTATGGATCCCTGGCAAAAACATCAACATAGACAAAATCAGAAAGGCGAACAATCGGTACAATCTTCTGCACAGATACGCTCTGCACACATGACAAAATCTCTTGCTCTGGTGATTACTGACACCACCTCTTCCCCCGTAATCCTCCGACAGATCGTGTAATCCACTTCTTCCCGGAGCCCTTCGATCAGGTTTAGCGCCCGCCCATGTTCTGGAGAAATCTCCCCTGTCCTGATGTACTCAGAACCGATGGCCGAGATCAATCCAGCATGAGTCCTGACATCTATGCCTTTTCGATGCAAGAGAGCACTGGCTGCAAGATACATCGCATAATAGGCGCGATTGATCGAGTCTTCGTAATGGCCTTCGGTGTAGAGGATACGTGCAGCGTCAAGACGTTGATGAGATTTCTGAAGAAGCGCTATTGTGATAGACCGGTCGATCATTCTCTAAACCGCCACACCATCTCGAAAAAGATTCCGGATGAAAGGGTAATGCCGGTGTGCTACAACATCGGCACGCGAGAGCACCTTGACCGAGAGCCGCTCACCTGTCTGCATCAGTAGATCAAAAGCAATTCCAGCGAGGAATTCACGAATGCGAAAATCCTCACCAGATGTTATCACGAGAATATCGATGTCTGAGTCCGGGCGGTCATCTCCTCGCGCCACAGAGCCAAAGAGTATGATCTCCTCTATCGCGTCCCCGTATGCCTCCCGTGCCTTTGCCGCGAACTCATCGATGACCGACTGCCTGACCAGAAGCATGCAATCAGGTGAGTTTGTGAGTCAGCAGGGATAATAATTACTGTTGCCTGAGTCCCGGGAAACCCGTGGTTTTGTAGCAGCAGGGCGACGGCAACCGGCAAACCCCGGACAGCGCTCCGCACGGGGAGGAAGGCGAGCCGATCGATTCCGATCCACCGCCCATCCCGGAGGGTGGCCCCGGCCCCGCCAGGAAAAAGACCGTGCGAGCCTGGCGAATCCACACCGGACATTGCCCCGGGGGGATGGAGTTCGGACCCTCCCGGTGCTACTCCCCGGGCCTGCCGGCGCGCGGCCGGCCCGCTACCTACATGGACGATATCCGGGCGTTCTGCACATACGAGAGCTGTTCCGCGATCCTCTCCGGTATCGATCGCGGATCCTCTTCTGCAAACGTCTCTTCCCACTCCCCATCCCGACAGGAACAGTCCAGACCCTCGAAGACCGCCAGGTCGAAGTGCCGGTTATAGTGCTCGATCGCTCTGATGATCTCGGCGTCACACCTCCCGCAGTTCCGGGCCCAGTCGAGAGACTCGACCGAGTAGGTCCAGGGGCTGACATAGACATGAGCACGGTCCCCGAACCGCTCCTGGCACTTCTGCAGGAGGTCGATGAGGCTCCAGAGCCACGGCGGTCGGTAGAGGTCGTTCTTCCAGAGTTCATGCACGACGGTGTGCTTCTCGACCGTCGTCACCTCAAGGTCTACGTAGTCGATCCCCCGGGAGACGCAGTAGGACACCGTCCGCAGGATATCGCTCACTGCCTCCGCTTCGGTGAGGAACGGCGGTTTGACGAGCAGGAGCGGTTTTGTCAGAACGCCCATCCCCTGCATCCTCGAGTGGAAGTGATCGAAGTTGTTGGCCGAGAAACCTTTGTTGATGCAGAGGTTCATCACCCGGGTATCCGCAGACTCAAAACCAAACGCCACCTCAAGCTGCCTCCCGTTCAGGGCCTTCTTCATCTTCGCGACATGTTCGTCGGGAGAGTAATCGATCCTCGACTCGACGACCACCTTTTTGATGTTCTCATACCCGTTGATGTACGAGCAGATCTTCTCAATGGCGGCAACCGGCATCTCGCGCTCGTTGAATATGTTCCCGTCGTTGTAGATCGATATAACTGGATAATCCTCGAGATCGACGGCATCCATAACGTGCTCGAACTGTGCGATGTACTCCTCAGCCGAGATCTCCCTGCCGCGAGCCGTCGCACAATAAAAACCGCACATGGTGCAACCCCCGGTCTTCTCGACCCAATCACAACCAGTGGAACGCAGGAATACGATCAGTCGCCTGATGGGTTGATCATCGAGATGCCCGATCCGCTCTTCCCATCCGATGGGGACGGTAAAATCAATATCTTCCGGTAAAAAACCGTTTTCTCTGCGCAATCTGCTGGCAAGCCCTCTCACCCTCTCAAGGATATCGTTATCAGTCGGAGGATCGGTAAGGATCTCCGCTCCGCTACTGCTATTGTGTACTGCCCTCTGAAGAATACTCATCCCCCCTTCCCGGAGAACACATCTCCGATGATCGTCGCCCTGCTTTACAAGGACATGCTCGAAAAGGGGCTTTATGTATTTATAATTTGCTCAGAACCTCTCACTCACCGGGTCTCATTCCCACATCAGCAAAACACAAAAGAGGCTCTGAAAATCGGGTTCTTTACCCCAGGAACGCTAGAACAACGGTCCACCGCAATAGCCCCGGCGGGGCATCCCCGTGGTTATAGAGCCTTGTTTCCATATGGAACCGGCGGCAGCATGCTATTTTATATACATTGCTTGATGGTATACTGTCCCGAAGAAACAGGGGAGATCCCCATTCGCCGGATCAACAATCACCACATCGGATGGAATACAAGGAGCATGACGTCGCCTGCGGCCCGGGGAGCAAATGACCAGGGTGAGCGAGGAGATGGTTGAAAAAAGTATCGGTCGGGATCCACTGAACAAGAGAACAATACATCAGGAGAACATGACATGATACGCCTGGGAGAGAGGATCTGTGGCAGAGGATCCTTCACTGCAAAGGCTCTCAGCATCCTCCCCTCCTACAGTACCTATAGGAAAACCTACACCCTTCTCCAGGCCTCCCGATGGTGGAGCCGGGAGGAACTTTTAGCCTACCAGACAGAGGCGCTCTCGCGCCTGCTCAACCATGCCTACACAAACGTCCCCTACTACCGCCGGATCTTCGATGACCGGGGGCTCGTACCAGAAGACATCCAGACCCCGGCAGACCTCCGGCTCCTCCCGATCCTGACCCGGGAGGATCTGCAGACCCACCTCCCCGATCTCAAGGCAAGAAACTACCCGGATGCTGCCTTTGAGTATGTCACCACCGGCGGATCCACCGGGATCCCGGTCGGGTTCTACTACGAGCGGGGCGCCTCCCGGGCCCGGGAATGGGCGTTCATGAAGACCCAGTGGGACTGTGTCGGCTACCGGTTTGGCGACAGGTGCGCCGTCCTCCGGGGTTATATCGTTGGATCCGCTCGCAACTCAGCATACTGGAAAAAGACCCTCTTCGGCCGGTGGTTGCTCATGTCATCCCACCACATGACCGAGGAGACCCTGCCGGCCTACATCGATCAGATCCGGCGGTTTGAACCGAGATTCATCCAGTCATATCCCTCCACTGCAGCCCAGCTCGCCCGTTATATGACCGAGAACGGGGTTGAGCCCTTCCCGACGGTGCGGGCGGTCCTCTGTGGCTCTGAGAACCTCTATCCCTGGCAGCGGATCCTCCTTGAGGAGGCGTTTTGTTGCCGGGTCTTCTCCTGGTACGGTAACTCAGAACAGACCGTGCTCGCCGGGGAGTGCGAGGAGAGCACCCACTACCACATCTTCCCCGAGTACGGGGTGGTCGAGCTGATCAGCAGAGATGGCCGGCCGGTGGAAGAACCGGGCGAACTCGGGGAGGTCGTCGCCACTAACCTCACCAACTACGTCTGCCCCCTCATCCGCTACCGGACGATGGACCTTGCAACCGTGGCACAGGGGCCCTGCACGTGCGGCAGGCACTACCCGCTACTTGAGCGCGTGGAGGGGAGGATCCAGGACTTCATCATAACCGGTAAGGGCGAGCTCCTCTCCGGTATCACCATGAACATCGATACCGACGCGTTCGACAACGTCAAACAGTTTCAGTTCTACCAGGAGGAAGTCGGGGAGGTTGTCCTGAACGTCGTAAAAAAGCCGACGTTCGGGGATGTGGATGCAGAATACCTCTACCAGGAGGTGAGTCGGAGTTGCGGCGACGACGTCACCGTCACCATCAGGTACGTTGACAACATCCCGCTCACCACCCGTGGCAAGTATCGCTACTTCGTCCAGAACCTGCCGGTACACTTCGGGGAGAGAGAGATGACAAAGATTGAGTTCGGGACTTCAGATATGCCTGCGTGATCCCGGAGACGTATATGAAAGCTGACCTGCTGAAATGGATATCGGGGGTAAGTCCTCTCACCGTACAAGCACTCAGCCTGATACCCTCCTACCGCATCTACCGGGAGATGTACACGCTCCTCGGAGAGTCACAGTGGTGGAGCCGTGAAAAACTTCTGGCCTACCAGGCGGAGGCGCTCTCGCGCCTGCTCGACCACACCTATGCAAACGTTCCCTACTACCGCAGGGTATTCGACGACCGGGGGCTCGTGCCGGGGGATATCGGAACCCCGGAAGATCTCCGGCTCCTCCCTTTCCTGACAAAAGAGATCGTTCAGACCCATCTCCCCGACCTCAAGGCGAGAAACTACCCGGAATCGGCGTTCGAGTACGTTCGTACGTCCGGTTCCACCGGTACGCCTATGGGGTTTTACTACGAGCGGGGGGTCTCCCGGGCCCGGGAATGGGCATTCATGAAGACCCAGTGGGACCGCGTCGGATACCGGTTTGGTGATAAATGTGTCGTCCTCCGGGGACATGTGGTGGACAGCGCATCGAGCGGCGTCTACTGGAAGCGGGAGCTCTTCGGCCGGTGGTTGATCATGTCTTCTCACCAGATGACCGAGGAGACCCTGCCGGCCTATATCGACCAGATCCGGCGGTTTGGGCCCCGGTTCATACACGCCTACCCCTCGACGGCCGTGATCCTGGCACGGTTCATGAAGGAACATGGGATCGAACCCTTCCCGACGGTGAAAGCGGCCCTCTGTGGATCCGAGAACCTCTACCCCTGGCAGCGGAATCTCCTCGAAGAGGCATTTTGCTGCCGGGTCTTCTCCTGGTACGGCAACTCCGAGCAGACCATGCTCGCCGGGGAGTGCGAGGAGAGCACGCACTACCACATCTTCCCCGAGTACGGGGTGGTCGAGCTGATCGGCAGGGATGGGCAGCCGGTGGCAGGACCGGGCGAACTCGGCGAGGTCGTCGCCACCAACCTCACCAACTACGTCTGCCCTCTCATCCGCTACCGGACGCGGGATGTGGCGGTCGCCACAGCAGAGCGGTGCTCCTGCGGGAGGCAGTACCCCCTGCTTGAGAAGGTGGAGGGGAGGCTCCAGGAGTTCATCGTGACACGGAGCGGGCACCTGGTCTCCGTCACCCCCATCAACTATGAGTCGGGGGCTTTTGAGAATATCCGGCAGTTTCAGATGTACCAGGAGACGATGGGTGAACTCATCGTAAAGGTCGTCAGGAAGTCGACTTACACCCGGGAAGATTCTCAGCAGCTCGCCAGGGAGCTCCGGTGGCAGCTCGGTGATGGCGTGGATGTGGAGGTCCGGTTTGTCGATGAGATCCCCCGCACAGAGGGCGGGAAGTTCCGGTACCTCATCCAGAAACTACCGATCGATATCGGGGATCTCTCGAGCAGTTATTCGATGTAGGGGATCACCTTCTTCTTGATCCAGGGCCTGTTGATGATATTACTGTAGGCCCATTCCGCCGCTTTCCCCACAATATCCGCTCTGCTCACCTCGACATGGATGGAGAGATCCGGGTTGTACTTCGCCTTGTGCATATTCAGGTTCGGGTTGTTTGCACCCGTGTTCTCGAACTCCAGGAAACCTTTTTCCTTTGCATCTTTGAGCAGGAGCCACTGGAGGTACTCGTTTGCCGACGTGCCGTCGATCTTCGGGCCGCCGACCCAGAGGAGATATCGATTATACTCCTGGGTTGTGCCGATACCTTTGAGGTCGCCATCCCGGTCATAGAGGTGGTAGACACGGACCGATCCCGGATACGCCCGGAGGATATCCTCAAAGTAACCCTGGGCGACCATCGGGATATCCATATCCGGATGGCTGAACCGCTGGCGCACCGTCTCATAAAAGAGCGCGAGATCGTCTCCCTCCTCCAGGTAGTAACCGCTCTTCTCAAACTTCCGGAGGTTCGTCCGCAGCTTCGCGCTCAGGTTCTTCCACAGGGTCTCCAGGGGTGGGGTGAGGTCGACGGTATAGGAGTAGCTGATCCGGGCCTGGTAGCCGTCCCAGATGAAGTGGCGGATATCATGGTAGTCGGGGGTGAGCTTTATCGAGAGGTAGTTCGGCGAGAGGCCGTCGATCACCTCCCGGAGTCCCTCAATGACCACCTGCAGTGTCGACTCCCTTTTGCTCTGCTTTGCTGTGGTGTAATCCCTGCTCATCACGATGCCCTGGTAGGGTATGACCGCCTGCATGGGCGGGGGGGAGAAGACGACAGAAATACCGCTTATTTCCTTGTGGAAGAACGGACAGACGGCGACGAGTTCTCTGCCCTTGTAGATCCCGCAGGGGAGAACCCTGTACCCGGTATACCGCTCCGTGATCTTCAGGAAATCCCACTTATGAAAGAGGAGGCCGGACGGGCCGGCATCGATGAACGTATCCCAGAGATCCTTATCCGTGACAATATCTACTGACAAACTCTTCTCTCCCCGCTCTACTGGAGAGATCCAGCTTCCTCCCATTACCCGTAGCCTTCTAATAAATGTAGTGGTCGCTACCGGTCATGGGGGTAGCGGGCTCACCGCTCCGGGTATCCGGGACGCCTTCCAGCTGCCACATGGCAGGGGAGAGCAGGAGCCCGGGTTTTTCGGGAGAGAGGGGACACTACGTCCGGGGGAGGAGCGGGCACCTGCAAGAGAGGACCGGGGGTCTCTTCACCTGCGAGGCAGGGAGTATACCTTCCGGAGAGGGCGGGCCGGATTACCCTGCAAGCCCCCGCCATCCGGAGTACCCCTTTTGTGCATCAGACCCCCGTTATGGGACAATCAGGGTTGTCTAAGAGGGGTTGCTCACAGTCCCGGGGGTGTGGTGAGTCGCACCCCGATGGAATAGATCGTCAGATCCTGCCGGCCAGTATCAGCATCCTCTTCACGAAGGTGAGGTATGCCCACCCGGAGAGAGATCCGAGGATATCCTTCTTCTCTACCTCGAAATACATAACGAGATCCGGGTTGAACCGGGACTTGAAGAAGGCCAGATCCCGGTTGTTCGCTCCCATGTTCTCAAAAGCTGGGTAGCCTTCAGCCTTCGCACGCTGGATCAGGAGCCACTGGAGGTACTCGTTCCCGGCGTGAGGTCCTTCAAGCCTGGGCGTCCCGAGCCAGAGCAGAAACCGCTTATACTCCTGGGCCGCCACCACGCCGACGATCTCATCCCCGGCATCGTAGAGCGAATATACCCCGATCCGGTCAGGGTAGGTACGCACGAGGTCGTTGAGGTAATCACGCTTTATAGGCGGAATGTCGAGCGATGGATCCTGGTAGCGCTCGGTGATGAGGCGGTGGAGCGTGGATATATCGTTCGTCCTCTCCAGGCGGAGGCCGGCTTCTGCCTCTTTTTTGAGCTTATTCCGTAGCTTGTAGTGGAGAGAGGTCCATATCGCCTCAAGCGGTTGCTCAAGGTCGATCGTATAGGTATACCTGGCTCTCGCCTCGCACCGCTCCCAGATGTAATGACGTATATCCCTAAACTCCGGTACGAAGGCGATCGAGATATAGTTCGGTGAGAGATCCTCGATCACCCCCCCGATATCATCAGCGACCATCTGGAGCGTCGACTCTTTCTTGCTCTGCTTGAGCCCCGCAAAACCCCTGCTCATAACGCATCCGAGGTGAGGTATCACGGTGAGCGGGGGCGGAGAGAAGACCGTGCTTACGCCGTACACTCGCCCATGGAAGAGCGGGAAGAGACATAAAAGCTCATCCCCCTTGTAAACGGCATACGCGAGGAGCGTGCTCCCGGTATACTTCGCTGTCAGGTGCAGATAGTCCCATTTATGAAAGAGAAGTCCGGATGGACTCTCGTCGATAAAAGAATCCCACGTGTCTTTGTCGTCGATCCGCACCACCGTCATGATATCGTCCCGTCTGTTCGCGACCTCTGATCATCTCGTTTTGCTGTATAAATCTTTCTGTGGGATGGCCGGGTGAAGCGGGGCGGCCTTGCAGACCGGGATTACCCCGGTCACCGGAGCCCAACCATTATATACCGTGGCGCGTGAGGTGAGGGCATGGTCGCACTCCGTCTCCTTGCTGTGGATGATATCTCGTATCAATCATGGGAGTGCAGTCACCTGGAGGCATACGGGGATATCTGGGTGGTGTTTACGGAGAAAAACCTCCTTTCAGAGTTCCTGCAACACTTTTACCACACATCAGGCCAGGATCTGGTCTCCATGCCGTATTCTGAGAATTTTTTCTAGGGTACTCCCTGTTCCCCGGATGACTGATCGTCTGCAGTTTCACCGGCACTCATATCCGCTTCATCGATGCGATCCCGCGCACCGAAGGCGACAGGTTCAGGTAACCCATCCGGTATCTCCCGATCACGATCGGAGACCTCTCGACGGATCACTCAATGTAAGGGGCGATCCGGTGCCTCAACCGGGGTGTGCCGGCGATATACGGCGTATACCAGAATGCATGAGGCAGAGAGAGGTCATCCTTTGCCACCACCATGGGCAGGCACCCTGCAGGTGTGGTGATACCCCGGTGATCATCACCAAAAAACAACCTCTTTCTTGAGTGCCTGAAACACTTTAACCATGTATCCAGCCAGGATCGGGTCACCTTCCCATGCTCTGAGAGTTCCACCTGACCGGGTGTGATCCCCCGGGGTACCTGCCATTCTCCCCCGGGGTTCCGGTATCGTCGTGCTTCAGGCTGATCAAAACGTTTAATGCAGAGTATTGCCATGTGCGGTGTCAGCAGGTGTGTGGGTGAATCATCGGCGATTAAGAGTTTCCCGGCTTGAAGATTCGATGACGGCGAGGGTGCTCCGTCTCCTCCCTGCATATTCCGTGTACAGAGAGACCTATGCGCTCCTCCGGCAGTCCTGCCGATGGAACCGGGAGGAGATCGCGGCCTACCAGGCGGAAGCGCTCTCACACCTGCTTGAGCATGCTTACGAGAACGTTCCCTATTACCGCCGGATCTTTCGGGAGCGCTCCCTCGCCCCGGAGGATATCGAGACCCCTGCAGACCTTGCCCTCCTCCCCCTCCTGACCAGGGAGATTCTCCAGGCCAACCTCCCGGACCTGAAGGCCCGGAACTACCCCGAGTCCGCCTTCGAGTATGTCACCACCGGCGGATCCACCGGGATCCCGGTCGGGTTTTATTACGAGAAAGGAGTCTCGCGCGCACGGGAGTGGGCGTTCATGAAGACCCAGTGGGACCGCGTCGGATACCGGTTCACCGACCGTTGCGTCGTCCTCCGGGGGCACGTCGTGGGCGCGGGCGCCTGCTGGCGACGAACGCTCTTCGGGCGATGGTTGCTTATGTCCTCCTATCACATGACCGGAGAGACCCTGCCGGCCTACATCGACCGGATCCGGAAGTTCCGGCCCCGGTTCATCCAGGGTTATCCTTCCATGGTCGTGATCCTCGCCCGATACATGCGGGAGCACGATATCGAACCGTTCCCGACGGTGCAGGCCATCCTCTGCGGTTCCGAGAACCTCTATCCCTGGCAGCGCGATCTTCTCACCGAGACCTTCGACTGCCGGGTCTTCTCCTGGTATGGCAACTCCGAGCAGACGGTGCTCGCCGGGGAGTGTGAGGTGAGCACCCATTACCACATCTTCCCCGAGTACGGCATCGTCGAACTGATCGGGCAGGATGGTCGGCCCATCGAGGGACCGGGAGTGATGGGCGAGGTGGTCGCGACCGGTCTCACCAACTTCATCTGCCCGCTCATCCGTTACCGCACCATGGATGTCGCGGTACTCGGGGCGAACTCCTGTGCCTGCGGCCGGCCCTACCCGATGCTCGAGCGGGTCGAGGGGCGCCTCCAGGAGTTCATCGTGACGAAGGATCGCCGCCTCATATCGATGACCGCGGTGAATATGCACTCCGACATCTTTGACAACGTCGCACAGTTCCAGTTTCACCAGGAAAAGAGAGGAATGGCGATACTCCGGATCGTGAGAAAACCCGGGTACGGTGACCGCGATACGAAACGCATCCTCCGGGAACTCGACAGAAAGTTTGACGGCGACGTGGACATGACCATCTGCTTCGTCGACGAGATACCCCGCACCCGGCGTGGGAAACACCGATTTCTGGTACAGGATCTCCCGCCGGATCAATGGGATAATTTGACGTGAAAACCATGCAGAGACTAAAGTTAATCGCGACAGGCGACATATGGGCTCGTACAGCAGACCACCGGTACCCCTTCGGTGAGGTCGACCATCTCTTCCAGGATAAGGATATCCTCTTCGGGAACCTGGAGACCGCGCTCTCGGATACGGGGGAGGCGGCGGAGAAGCATCACGTGATCTTCACCAGCCCGGATGCGGCCCAGTATCTTGAGGAGGCCGGGTTCGATCTCATGAGTGTTGCAAACAACCATTCCGGCGACCTCGGGGTCGAGGGGTTCAGGAACACCCTGCGCGCGCTCGAACAGCGGGGTATTGTCGCCATTGGCGGATCTGCGACCACGGAGCGGCAGGAGCCGATCATCATCGAGCGAAACGGTATCTCAGTCGGGTTTTTCGCTTACACGACCGGGAAACTTGCCATATCGCGCGAAGTCTCGGTCAACCGATTGATCGAGGAGGACATCCTCAGGGATATAGGAGCCCTCGCGGGTCGGTGCGACCACATCGCCATATCGCTACACTGGGGAACGGAGATGGCCTACTACCCGTCACCCGAACAGATCGAGCTTGCCCACCGGCTCATCGATGCGGGCGCCACCCTGATCCTCGGGCACCACTCCCACACCATACAGGCGATAGAGCGCTACCACGGGGGGCTCATCGCCTACTCGCTCGGCATGTTCCAGTTTGAACCGCGCTGGCCGCATAACATCTCACGGGAGGCGATCCTGCTCTCGGTCGACCTGCGGAAGAATGGCATTGTCGGGGTACATGAGGTGGTGCCGATCATCATCGATGACAATTTCGCACCCCATCCCGCGGAAGAACCGATGGCCAGTGATATCCTGAACTTCCTATCCGAGATATCACGCCCGGTCGTCGAGGGCAGGCTCACCCGGGCGAGGTGGTTTGAGGAGGTCGCGCCGGTCTATATGAAGATGAACCTCGAGAGCTACCGTTACCGGATACGCCACCGGGGTCTCCTTCCACTCATAGAGATGGGGGTCTGGCTCTTCACACCGTTCTGCCTGAGGTGCTACGCCGGTCTCATCCGGCGACTCTTTCGCCCGGAGTCGGTGACGAGGAGACGGGTGCCGGGACAGAACGCCGGGAACTGAAACGGATATGCAGCTTCTGGCGCACCCCTCATCCCGGCCGGCTATTTTTCGGGAGATCATCGGGCTCCCGGGAGCCGGATCGTAAAAAACCTCATTACAATTAATGACAGATATAGAGGAGAGGAGTGTAAACAATTTGTCCGCGATTCCAAAGGAGGAGTATCTGCTCAAGTGCACATCCGCCTGTGCGGGGTGCAGCTCTTCCCTGTGTCTGCGCTACGTGCTCAAGGCCGCCGGTCCAGACTCTGTTCTGGTCGTGCCTGCCTGCTGCACAAGCGTCATCCAGGGGATCTACCCCGGCACGGCGATGAATGTGCCGGTATATAACATAGCGTTTGCCGCTGCCGCCGCCTGTGCCTCCGGCATGAGCAACGCTTTTGAGACTCTCGGGAAGGAGACGAATGTCATCGTCTACGCCGGCGATGGCGGAACCGTCGATATCGGTATCCAGGCGCTCTCCGGTGCCCTTGAGCGTGGCACCAATTTCCTCTATATCTGCTACGATAACGAGGCATACGGGAACACCGGCATGCAGCGGTCGGGCTCGACGCCGCTCGGGGCGCGCACAACAACGACTCCCGACGGGAAGCCCACGGCCAAGAAAGACCTCGACCGTATCGTCGAGGCGCATAACCCCCCCTACATGGCAACCGCCTGTAGCGCCTACCCCCTCGACCTCTACAAGAAGGTGAAGAAGGCGCTCTCGATACCGGGGCCGAAGTTCATCCATATCCTTGCACCCTGCCCCCCCGGATGGCGCTACCCCACAGAGAAGACCGTCGAGATAGGGAAGCTCGCGGTGAGGACCGGGACGTGGGTTCTCTATGAACGCGAGTACGGGAAACTCGCTATAAGCGGTCCCTCAAAGGCTGCTATGAGGAGGCCCGCGCCGCTTGAGGACTACATAGGGGCCCAGGGCCGGTTTAAGAACATAAAGCCTGAGGTCATCGAGGAGATGCGGCAAGGCGTGGAACAGAATCTACAGCGCTTCGCCCGCGAGGAGGCCGGGGTATGCTGACGATCGCGACCGGCAACAAAGCGGTGGCGACCGCTGTCCGGGATGCGAAGCCCGGTGTCGTCGCCGCATACCCGATCACCCCCCAGACCGAGATCGTGGAGCAGATCGCCGAGTTCGTCACCGCCGGTGACCTGGTGAGCCAGTACATACCGGTGGAGAGCGAGCACTCGGCCATGACCGCCTGTATCGGGGCGAGCGTCGCCGGCGTCCGCACGTTCACGGCGACGAGCTCGCACGGTCTTCTCTACATGCACGAGATGGTCCACTGGGCGGCGGGCGCGCGCCTGCCTATCGTCATGGCGAACGTCAACCGTGCCCTCGGGCCCGGGTGGAACACCTGGGCCGAGCACACCGATGCCTTCTCCCAGCGCGATACCGGGTGGCTGCAGGTCTTCGTCGGCACCGTCCAGGAGGCCTACGATGCCACCCTTATGGCGTTTAAGATCGCCGAGGATGAGAGGGTTCTCCTCCCGGTGATGGTCAACCTGGATGGGTTTTCGCTCAGCCACATCATGCAGTCACTTGAGACGGTGGATCCCGGTGATTTCCTGCCCGAGTACCATCTCCCGCATGCGATCGACACGGAGAACCCCTGCGGCTACGGCCCCATGACCGGGTTGAACGACTACTTCCGGTTCCGCTGGGATATCGAGCGCTCGACGCGCGACTCGGTGGGCGTGATCGCGGAGGTCGAACGCGAGTTTGCGGAGCGGTTCGGCCGCTCTTACGGCCCCACCGAGGAGTACCGGTGTGAGGATGCTGACGTCATCGTCATCGCGATGGGGACGCTTGGAAAGGAGGCGGAGGTGGCGATCGACCTCCTCCGGAGCGAGGGGGTGAAGGCCGGGTCCATGCGCCTGCGCTGGTTCAGGCCTTTCCCGGACCTCGATCTCGCCGGCCGGGATGTCGTGGTGATCGACCGCGGCTACTCCTTCGGCTTTGGCGGCGTGATCGCAAACTCGGTCCGGGCAAAGACCGGGATCGAGCCTTACAGCGTGATCGCTGGCCTCGGCGGCCAGGAGGTCACATACAACGATATAGCGGACTTCGTCAGGGACCGGCGTCCCGGCGAAGAGATGTGGTTCGGGGTGAGCGAAGATGTATGAGGTCAGGATCCACTCCCGGGGCGGACAGGGCGGTGTCACCGCCGCCCGCCTGCTCGCCCTCGCGGCGTTCCGGGACGGAAAATATGCAACCGCGTGCCCGTTCTACGGGGCGGAGAGGCGCGGGGCGCCGGTCGTCTCGTTCGTCAGGATAGATGACGAGCCGATCAAGATCTACAGCCAGATCCACGAACCCGACCTCGTGGTCGTGCTCGATACGAGCATCATGGATGTCGTGGATGTCCTGCAGGGTCTCAAAGGCGATGGGACGGTGCTCCTGAATAGCGCTCATACGCTTGAGGGGTGCGCCGCGACCTGCCTTCATGTCGACCTGACCGGGATCGCACTCGCAACAGATCTCGTTATCGCCGGGAGTCCCATCTTAAACACCCCGGTGCTCGGGGCGCTTGCGAAGATGGGCGTCGTCACGCTCCCGTCGGTACAACAGGCGATCCGGGAGATGTTTACAGATGAGAGGAACGTACGGGCTGCCGGGGCAGCGTATGAGGAGCTGAAAATATGAGAGAGAGACTTGCGCTCAGCAGGCCGAGAGAGGCCTCTTCGGGGAAGACGGGATCCTGGCGGACGTTCCGGCCGGTCGTGGACAGGGAGGCCTGCAACGCCTGCGGGCTCTGCGCCCAGTACTGCCCGGACGGGGTCATCGACGAGGATCTCAAT
>Ga0265293_10008969_pt1 | contig 14564 bp, 11 predicted proteins | sample Munlanlewell138R_FD_192505 | JGI IMG/M metagenome (GOLD analysis project Ga0265293, IMG submission 192505) | Leachate microbial communities from a municipal landfill in Southern Ontario, Canada - Leachate well 138R | ecosystem: Engineered > Solid waste > Landfill > Unclassified | place: Canada...
CCTCTTAAATAGTCTTGTAGTGTATTTACATTCTACTCTAGTTCTATTAAAGGGCGTTTCATTATGGGTATTGATTTTACTAAGCTACAGACATACATATTGTCTGTAGATAATTTTTCACTAATTAATTTAATATATTTTCACAATACTCAATACAAAGCTAATTTCATATCTGATGCTATAAGGTTTTGTCTATCTCTAGTGTTTTTTACACTACTATAGGTCGACAGAAAGTTTTTTAAAAAAAATTAGATGTTTTATCGTCTTTTAGTCCTAAAAATTCTTTAGTTAACCATCTTTCATCCCGACTTTTAAATATAATAAGGGAATCTTTATTATCTCTAATATATTTACCTAACTCCTTTTTTAGTTTCATTAAATTTAGTTCTGATAAATTACCTTCAAATACCGACATCTGTATATGCGTAAAATATTTTTTACATATTTTAAAGGTGTTTCTCTGTACTCTTGCACCTCCCTCATCCATCATTATATCATACATCAGTACTACATACATAAAATCACCACCAAATTTTAAATCCAGAATACTCTTTTTCTCCAATAATATCTTTAATTAACTTGTAACATTCTAGTCTTATAAGATATCTATAGGAAACATCTCGTCCTAAGTCTCTATGTGATATAGTTTGATCAAGTCGCTTATCATACTCCATTAATATTTTCTTCCTAGCGGGTTCTTTTAAATATATAAAATTAGATTCTCTTTCAAAATCATCTTCCGTTATTTGGTTTTTATTAAGTAGTGAAAATATCATTCTTTCTCCAATTAATGGCTTAAATATTTCTGCAATATCTAAACAGAGTGAAAATCTTTTTGTAGCAGGTTCATGAAGAAAACTAATTATTGGATTTAATTGAGTTTTGTATATTTCAGATAAGACTGTCGTGTAGATAAGACTATTTACAAATGAAAGCAATGAATTAATCATATTATCAGGTGGTCTCTTAACTCTTTTTTCAAAGTTGATGTCCTGTTTTACGATATCATTCCATGTAGAATAGTATACCTTTCTTATATTTCCTTCTATACCCATTAATTCGTTTATGCTTTCTCCAAAATCTAACCTATTTATCAGACTTTGTATTTCTTTCATAGGGACATCTAATTCGACACCTCTGCCATTATAGTACCTCAGATTTCTATAAATATTATATGAAGCTGACTTTAATATCTCTTTAGCAATTCTAACCCTATTACTATTATCATCATAGCTTTTTACCTGTTTAACTAATAAGTATCCGCTAATATTTGTTTCTCTAGGATAAAAGCTCCCACTATAAAACCCATAATAATTAAATATATGAATTATTACTTTCTGCTGAGCAACAAAATTAAGCAACTTAGTGTTCATTGAGACTTCTCCAAATAAGTATATCTCATCAGTTACTTCGGATTTTAAATTCTTTTTTTCTCCCTCTGCTGTAGTCATTATAATATTGTTATCTTTTCTCCTTAAATCTCCATCTTTAAAAATATAAAATGTTTCTCCCATAGCAACCTCCTAGATGAAACAAAGTTCATAATATGCACACTTTTTACATATGGATTTCTTGCTAATTTCAGGTGGTAGCTTTATTAGTGCTATTTTTTCTATTTCATTTAAAACATTTCGCAATTGCTTTTCGTCTTCTTTATCTAGGAAAACATCTTCTCTCTTTCTTAAAAGAGGATAATCTAATATCCCCTTTTCTATATCAACACCTTTTTCCTTAAGTAGCCATATATAATATTTTAATTGCCATTTAGATGCATCTTCTATTTTCCTTGACTTTTTAACTTCATGAATTATTTTCCAATCTTTTAAAAAATCAATATTTATTCGTTCATCTATAAGTATGTTTTTCTTTTCTCTTGAATAAGATGTTTCATCTATTAATTTACCCATGCCTACTAAATCATTATCATGCTCCATTGTAACATCATTTATGAAAAACCATAATTTTCTTTTACATACAAAATAGTAGTATACCATTAACCCTGTTATTGTTTTCATTGTTATCACTCTCTTTAAAAAAAATTGTCATTATTACTTTGCTTTTCTACATCATTTTTTTCATTTACTACACCAAGCTCATTCTGATATTCAATATTTAATATCTTTATTTCATTATATTTGTCAAGTTTTAAGTATTTATAGGTCTTATCCATCACCATGTAATTAGGAATATCTACTAAAAAGTCTCGTATTTTTTCTTTTTCAGCTTCTCTATAAGCTTTGTTCTCTTTGCCTTGAAACATATTTATGTTTCTTATTACATCATCAATATAATCCTTATTATCTTCATAAATTTTTATTGGTATTATTGATTCATTCTTAATATCTCTAAGTTTCTGTTCTCCTTTTGTGAAAAAATACTCTTCAATATCCATTACGTACTTTATTGTATTCTCAATTTTCTTAAAATATCTGGAGTCTTTTAGATTTTCAACCGTATATACATTCCTTATCATTTGCATTTTTAATTCTTCATCAAATATTTTATCTCCTTGCTTTAATAGCTCTGATTTGCCATAATTAAATATGTCAATATCAACCAAAGACTTATCTCCTTTGTTTACTCCAGAAGGCATATACTCTTCTGTTCCTACATATATGTATGTATTAAAATTCTGTTCATTTTCTAGTTCTCTGTTTCTATATACTCTCCCCATTCTTTGAAAAAGCCCAGAAAGATCTGACAGTTCTGTATGAAGTTCATCAAAATCTATATCTAGGCTTGCCTCTACAATTTGAGTTGTTATCCATATCCCCACCTTTTTGCTTTTTTTATTTCCTATTTCAAGAATCTCATCCTCTAACTTCTTTCTATCTTTTTTAATAAATCTTGAATGAAGTAATTTTATATCTGTATCTTTAACTAATCTCTTTAACTCTCCGTAAATACTCTGTGCTTTCTTTACAGTATTACATATTACTAGAACCTTTTTATTTTTATAGTTTTCTACAAATCTATCTAATACTAATTCTTCCTCTACAACTTTTACATTGTGTCTTACTTGCTGTTTCAAAAACTCTGGTCCCTTCTTAAATGGAATTCTGTTTTTTACTAATAAATACTCAACTATTGGTGGAAAAGTAGCTGTAACTATAGAAAACTTTCCTCCAACATCAGTTATTAATTTTAATGCACAAATTAAATATCCTATAAAATCTGGTGAATAGGCCTGTATTTCATCTATTACTATCTTTGAGTAAGATAGTGTTGCTAGTTTAATTTCAAACCCTTCATATCTAAAAATAAAATCTATTAATTGGTCAAGTGTGCACACTGTAAGTGGTAAAGACATTTGTTTTGTCTGATGATAATAATAATCATCAAATCTCTCATTATTAGTTCTTTTCAAATATTCAGAGTAGGTATCTGAATGTAAAAGACCTACATCTTCAAATCTTATGTCTTTTGCTTTAATTCTATCAAATATTGCATTTATAGAAACCCTAAGAGGTAATGTGAAAAAGCCTTTGTCATTTCCTATCCATAAAAGAGAAGCTTCTGTTTTGCCAACTCCTGTTGAAGCTATAATGACATTATTTTCTTCCTTATTTGATTCCATATACTTCTGAAGATCATTTTTACTTAAACTTTTTTCAATAAAAAAATTATTAACCTTTTGTTCTAAATCTTTATTTGGTATTTCTACACTTATTCTATTTCCTCCAATATAAGAGCTGGCTGCATAATCTATTTTATTCAGTAGACCTTTAGTGATAACATAACTATAAAATACATCAATCCCATCTTCTCTAGGTATTATTGGATTGTTTACTTCTTTTCTATATTTATAGTTTAGACCTTCTGACAAATCTATATCTTTAAGGTATTCATAATCCTTTATACAAAATTCTGCTAAGAAATTTTTTAAGTCCTTTTCAATTACTTCTTTCATATCCTCAAAATGTGGTAGTTTTCTATCATGATGCCTATATATAGATTGATATAATACTTTTATGTCTTTTGGATTATACTCTTGTTTAAGCTTGTTTTTGGGTAAAAAAGCTGGACTTAGATAATTGTGATATACCTCTTCTACATCTACTAGCTCATCGTCTAGAAGTTCATAACCAATTCTCTTCAATATTTTGTTTTGGAATTTTGTATTCATCTTTCCTAAATCGTGATACAAACAAGAAAGCCTAAGTATTTCCCAATTTAAGTGTTTAATGTTAGGATACAACTCTTGCAGCAAATAGAAATTTTTCAAAAGATTGTTTGTGTGTTCCTGTATAGTTTCTTCAGGCTCTGACTTTGCTAAAAACCTACTCAAAATATCACCTTTTTTCTATTTTCCACTTTGGTTCTATTATAGAAGTACATTAAGCTAAAAATAGCACATTATTATTTTCATCTAATAATATTTCTGTGTCATATAGGATTGTGGTTCCAGATATACTTCTGTAATCTTTGCTATTTCTTAAAAATTCGTCTTCTCTTGTAGCATGTACAACTTTAATTCGCTCCCAATTTCGATATTTTTTGTCTTTTGTAAGTCTGTAAACTTTATTCATATGGTATATGGTCCCTTTCAATCCTTCTACATCATCTTTATTGAACATTTCAAGTGGAATATAGGCATCGTTTTTGAGAATATACAAATCTTCAATTTCTTTATTCTTAATATCCACAATTTTCACTTCATCTAGCCTTACTATATCTTCTCTTCTTCCAAGTGAAATATATTCTTTCGGATGCAAAAAATTGTTATATATTTCTTCAATTATCGATTCATCATCTGGGACTATATGTATCATTAGTTCTAAATCTACAAGTAGTTCTGCTGTAGATATTCCTCTAGTTACCCCTTGATATGTAGTTTTTCCCTCATTATCTACAGGTACTCTAATCTGGTGTCTTGTTTCTTCAAAACTAGAAAAACCTTCATACCTTGTCCACAAGTCATTTACTTTTGAATTGTAATTTCCTTGAATGCTTATTTTCATAGGATGGTATTCCTTATATCCACATACAACATGTATCATACCTATGATTGTAGAATAGGGTGGAAGAGGAAATGTTTCTTTAAGTTGAAAGCTTGTAGGTTTTTTAAAGTTTACTAAGTTTTGATATAATCTCAATCTAATGGCTTTCATTAATAATCCCTCTTTTATTGGTTTTGATAATAATTAGTTACTTTTTCTTTTAATCTATCAAAAAATTCACCCATATCTTGTGCATTTAACTCTGTCTGAACCTCATTGCAGTTTGAAAAAATACCTTTTATTAATCCACACTCTGTATTATCTTTTACTCTGCTATCTAGATTAAGTATATCTATTATGGTATCAATCATTAATTTATTTTCTTCTACCAATAATTTACCCTCGAAGAAAGGGTTTTTAATTTCATACAATCCTCCTATTGAAAATAATGGTTTTAGATCTTCTCTTCTTCCTTTTATATCTCTATACAAAAACTTAATAGTATCTAGTAAGTTATTTATTCGTCTTGCTTTTTCATTATTTTCTAACTCAATATTATAATTTTCATCTATTCCAACTTTATCTAAATCTATAGTAATAGTATAAGAATAGTAAGACTTATGAATTTCGCTTTGTGCGATGTTCCCTCCATCTTTTGGTGTTTCTCCTTCCTGTTTATTGTATCTATCCAACAATCCCTTATTAGTTAAGAAATCCAAATCTCCATTAAAGCTCTCTAACGATATAGCATTTGAAAGCCTAACTACAGCTGAACGAGTTTTAGCTGGTTTTACAGTCTTCATATACCCAAACAAATCAATTTCTGCATAATCCTCTATAGTAGCATCTGGAGCAAATTGTATAACAGAACCATCAAGACCAAGCTTAGTATTAGCAATCCCCATTTGATTCACTATATCGTATCTAATAGCTTGCCTAGATATATAAGTATAAGCTTCTCCATTTCCTCTTGATATCTTTTTAAGAGCGGTTACATTTCCAATTCCTTCTCCGTAATTAGCACTTGAAGCCTCAAATATGCTTGTAATAGTTAGTCCCATTGATTTCATTTATTTATCCTCCTTGCTTTCATTATTATTTTTTTTACTAGTCCCCTGTAATCCTAGTAAAAATCCATATCCAAAACTTTGTAATAACTCTTTCTCCTTAAGCGTATCAATAAAAATTGAAGGTACTTCTTTTTCCACATACATATGAGCATTAATAAGTATATCAGCAAATCTTGAAGAGTTTTTTGTTTTAATAGCATTAAGAAGTCTATAAGATATGCCCTCTATTTTCTTTTCATTTCCTTTTATTAAGTATGACTCCCTAAGCTGAAGTCCAAAATACCTTGAAAGATCGACTTTTCTTTTAAACTCGTCCTTTTGGCTCAATTCCATTCTCCCTCCTATAAAATCTGTATTCAAATTTAATATTAAGTATAGATAGTAAGAACTTACATTATATTTAAATAGATCCCCTATTAAATCAAATTGACTTTCATTATTGTATAATCTCTTAATAACCTCTTGATATACGTTTATCCAATAGTCTTTTCCAACCTTTACCTTCAAATTTAAAAGCTTCTTTATAGTGTCCTTATTTTTATAGATAACATAAAGCATCCTTTTAGAAAGAATATTAAATGTATATGGTCTTAACAAATTATCATTATCATACTTTACTACTTGTATGTTCTGTATTTCACTATCCATTGAAAAAATATTGTTTTGCTCCATACTATCTAACACATTATAGTAGCTTAGAGTCTCAAGATCCTCTATTTTAGTTCCTTTATCTATTTGGAATTTATTTACTTTATGTAACTCTATTAGATTGTTATTGTTGTTAATAAAGAATCCTTTTCCATTTATAAATGTAAAGCCTGCAGGTATGCAACTGTATACTAAATTACATATAGGACATATTGCTGTATCATTATTGTAATTCCAATAGTGAGAACTCTTTCTACTTCCATCTACACCTGTACCATTAACCCATGTAAGATCATAAGATTCGTTTTTTACTTTAATTCCTTTAACAGGTCTGTCACAGACAGTACATTTGAACTTATATTTGTCTTTATTATTTTTCATGTAATTATTTACGCTGTCTATAAAATAATTCTTATAAACTTTATATGGATCTTTTGAAGCCTCTGTTTTACCCCATACTGCCACTCCAGATAAAAAAGCATTTGTAAAACTATAAATGAAATCCTTTGCCATTAAATACCTTTTTGTTTCTTTTGTGCTCATATACTCTATGATACTTATTAATAATTCTAATTGAAACTTAATTTCTGGTCTAATCACTGATATTTCTTGACCTTTATTTAGTTTTAACTTCTTAAGTTTCTTTTCTTCTTTTAGTAAATCAATTTCGTGCATTATATAGGGATAAGCGGCCTTATAACTATTTCTATTAATCTTTGATTTTACATAATCTATTATTTTATTTAAGCTATCTAATTTTTTTTCATCAATTCCCTCTAGGCTATTTAAGTAATTCTCTAGGATTTCTCTATATCCAATAATTTCACTATATACAGTAAACATCCCGTATTTATCAAATAAAAACCGAAAGTATTTTTCTTCAAAATTTTCTAGACAAGTTGCATTTATTTCTGCATAGTTTTTATCTAATCTAAGTACATCATTTGAATGTTCTAGTATATTTATTAATCCTACTAGTCCTACGTTATATAGCCAATCACTCATTTCTAACCTTATCTTTTCTTCCACTCACTCACCTCCCTTATAAAATATCTACCATTCCAAAACCACTACCTCTTTTACTTCCTATGCCAGCTTTATATAGATAATCAAGAATATAGGGTTGTGCTTGGATTCTTATTTTTGCTATGTTAGAAAGTACTTCTATTCCGTAGTTTTTAATCTTGACTTCCCTATTGTCAATTGATATATCTACATTAATATCTTTAAAGTCAAATTCCACTCTTTCACCAAATGCTTCTTTTAATTGATACCTAAGGTTTTCCATAAAAACTATTTGTCCTTTTTGACTGCTAAGTGAATGATACCAAGTTTTGTTGTTATCTCCATTGTGTTCTCTAACTACTATTGGACTCATGGTTTTAAATACAACTTCATTGCTAAATATTGTTTTTTCTCTCCTTAAATTTATCTTACCTATTGTTATACTGTTATTTTTCACAGGAAAATTTTTTCCCTTGCTGGTTAAGAAAGAGTTATAAAACATGATACCGTCTTCATAGTTATAGGTTGAAAAATTTAAATAAATTTTCTTATCTGGGACGTTTATTTCTTCTTTTAGGAACTTGCAATTGTTCATGAATAATGAAAAAGTAAAGTCTTTTGCTTTGTTTTTTGTTTCTTCATATAGGCTATTGTAGTATTCCTTACTATATGTACTAAAACAATTCTTTAAGATCGATAAAATTATTCTATTTTTGTCTTTGGGTACTATTTCATTTTCTAACAATAGTTCTACATTAAATCTCATGGTCTCACCTCCCCTATTTCCATTATAATATTTAATGAGGAAACATAATGTCCTATTAGAAATTAATGTATATAAATCATAAAAAAATAATACATTTTTATTTATACAAATTAATTACTTTAGTAACTTCGTTATATATATCTTCTCTTAACTTAATCGGCTCTATGACTTCTACATTACTTCCCATTCCCATTACCCAAGATTTGATTTCTGGATAGCCATTCATTCTTGCTTCAAAAAGTATAGACTTATCATCAATTTTTGTTATTATCTGTGACTTAGATATTTGTTTTTCTTTTACTATTTCACTCATTGGATAGAATATTTTCAATTTAAGATCAATGATTTTATCATTAAATATTCCAAATGATTTTTCCATAATTTCATCTAACTCGAAACTATGTTTTATTTCAAACTTTTCTTTTATTACTTGGTATTGTTGTATTCTAGATAATTTAAAAAAGCGTACATCTTCTGCATTTTCACAGTATCCATAAAAATACGTTGCACCCTTGTAGTCAAATATCCCATATGGATGTACTACTCTTTCATTTATTACTAAACCGTGTTCTTTTAAGGATTTATATTCTATTTTAACTTTATTATTTTTATTAATAGCTAAATTAATATCTATCCATACTCTTTTTTCTTTTTCAATTATTTCATCAGATTCCTTCACCAGTTTATTATAATAAGATACGCTATCATCTAGATATTTTTCATAATTTAATATTTTGCTCACCAAAATTTCAAACTTTGGGCTATAGTGATATCTACCACTTTTAATGGTTTCATTAGCCATCTTTAAGGCACTTAATTCATCCTTTGTAAAAGATAACCCATCTAAGTATCTTTTGTTCTCTAAATAATAACCTCCATACCTTCCTAATTTTGAGCCTATATAAATACCTGCCATTTCTAAATCTTTTTTATATTTTTTTATCATTCTTGAACTTACCTCTAATTCGCATGCTATTTCATCAATTTTCATCATATCTCTTACTTGGAGTAAGAAATACATATTGAGTGCATTAGATATCCTTGACATTTTATCCCTCTTCTCTAAATGAAAACTAATTAGTGCAATTCTTTTTTGTAAAAAAATAAATATCTTACTCATTATGCTAGGTTCTATAAGTGCTTGTGTGTGTTTACCTTTTCTATTCCACATTTATCATTAATTTCCTTTAAATTTAGAAATTTTTAGCTAAAATCTTCACTTTAAGTACAAAAAAACCATGACTTTACCATGGGTTGACTACAAATTTAAATTTATTTTGATAAACTGAGATTCCTCACTACGCTCGGAATAACAAGATTGTACCTAGATTGATAAAAAGTGTTCCAAATAGTAAAAGGCTGGTACAATGACCAGCCCTGCCTAGAGTTTTTCTATATCTAATTACTTATTTCTGAAACAATCCCCTCTTCATCAATCTCCACATTAATAGATATCTCCTCTAAAAATGAAAAAATACGTTCTTTTTCTGATTGCTCTGTTACAATTGTAGTTACATGATTTTTTTGTATTGCAGGGACGATTTCTAAATCTATTGATTTTTCTGTATCATCACCATAAAAATGTATATTTAATAGCATGGTGTCTATGGTTCTATCATTAAACCAATAGTTACCTAGGCTATATACAATGGGCTTGCCATCATAGTACTCTAAGCCCTGTAGGCAATGGGGATGTGCACCTATTATTATATCTGCACCTGCATCTAGATATTCTTTGCCTGTAGTAAGCTGTACTTCTTCTAATTCATAGCTATTTTCTGTACCCCAATGAACATAGGCAATAACATAGTCTGAGTTTCCCTTTGCTTCTTTTATTGTTTGGATGAATAGCTCCGTATCATAGCATCGTAAGATTCCAGGAGTATCTTCTGTTGCTTGAGGGGTCATCTTGTACTTCTCTGCTCTTGAAGCTGCAACATAGGCAATAGTCTTACCTTGTATTTCAAAGTAAACAGGTGACTTGGCTTCATCTAGGTTATGACCAGCACCATAATAAAGTATATCAGCCTGTTTTAAGGTTGCCATTGTATCTATCAATGATTGTTCACCATAATCAAATACATGATTGTTGGCAAGACTTACGATATCTACTCCTAGCTCCTTTAGGATATCAACCCTAGACGGATGAGCTCTAAATGTATAGTATTTTCCATCTAGTGGACTTCCATTGGTACTATATGTGAACTCATTGTTGAGACACATAATATCTGCGTCTTGCATCATCTGTATTAATTCAGGAGAAAAACAGTCATAGATTCCATTTTCAACTGAGTTATAATACTCCATAGTGCTCCAATTCTCATCAAAGTTAATATCCCCTGCAAATGATAAAACAAAGCTATAGGGATTTAAATCCTCTTCTATATCTGCTAGACCACCATTATCTATATCATTATCTATATCATTATCTATATCATTATTTATTTCATGAGGTCTTATGTCAGTAGTCTCAGATTCCTTCTGATATCCACAACCCCATAATGTCAAAACAGTCAAAGTAGTTAATAGTAAAAATAAATACTTTGAAGATAAATTTATTACTTTATTATTGTAATTTTTCTTTTCCAAACCTATCCCTCTATATCTTTAGTTATTCGATTTTAATATTACCTTCTCTTACCAGACCTGTTTTCTAGCAATCTTATTACATCACCATTAGGTATTACTCCAAATGCTTTTTGTGCACTATTTTGAGATGGGTTATGTTTCTTAAGTGTTTCAAGTGGTGTATTCCCATCAAAATCTTCTGCATGAACATTGGCTCCCAGATCAATTAGTGTTTTAACAAGGTCGTAATCAATCCAATTTTGGGTTTGAGTTAAAACATAATGTAATGGTCTTAATCCCTTATGGTCTTCTGCATTAACATCAAATCCAGCTTCTACCAAGATTTCCACATCTTCAGCTTCTTCTACATAGAATAAAGCGGTTCGACCATAATTATCTATTATATTTATGTCTGCTCCTAATTCCAATAGTGTTTTTCTTGGTGTTTCGTAAAACAATGGGCTTCTTCCCTCATGGTCAATGGCATTAACATCAGCACCTTTACTTACTAAATATTCTATTATGTCACCTTTATATCTCCGCACTACATGTAAGGGTGTTGTTGATTTGTTATCAGCTTGTTTTACATCTAATCCTACTTTTTCAACTAGATATTTCACTTCATCTAAATCATAATAATTATTAAATAAAGCTGTTTTTCCTTCTTTGTCTATAATACTAAAATCGATACCTGCTTCACTTAAAATTTCAAGAAGATCTAGTTTTACTCCCTCGTAAAATAATAAGTTTCTTCCTTCATTGTCTAAGTGATTAACATTTGCACCTTTATTTAGCAAGTACTTTATCATATCAATATTAAGCAAATTATATGCCAAAGCAGTTTTACCTTCATTGTCTGCAGTATCTATATCTGCTCCCTTCTCCAACAGGCGTTTGACGATGGGCATATTTGCAAATCTTACAGCATAATGTAATGCTGTCAACCCATTGTTATCACTAGCATGGATATCTATACCTCTATTTATGAATTCTATAGCATATTCATTATCTCTTATTAACATTTTCTGTAGAAGAGTCATACCATCGCTATATTTCTTATTCATATCTGCACCAGCATCTAACATTATCAAAATCGGGTTCTTTTCTTGTTTATCATGATCTCCTTGATAACCAGGTGCTTTTAACATTAATGGAGTTTCTCCCTTATCGTTTTCCTCATTAACATTAGCACCTAACTCTATGAGCAGTTCAACTGTACTTCCATTTCTAGCTAAATGTAGTGGCGTGTCTCCATTATCATTTTTTACATTAATATTTGCACCTGCTTCTTTTAAAGCGATGATCATCTCCCCATTCTCTTTATATACAGCCTCATGTAATGGCGCCCAGCCTATTTTGTTCTTTCGATTTGGATTAGCCTTTTTATCTTCTATAGTATATTTGACCCTGGCAACACTCCCGGCCTTTACAGCATCCATTAGTTTGGTGCTTCCATCCAGATCCCTGATATCTATAATTTTAAAGGATCCACCTGTTAAATAAGCAGGTATACCTATAACTATTAAAAGTAAAGTGATAACTCTACTCATAACCCTCTTTTTAAACCCTCTATTCTGTGCTTCCCTATGATTTTTAAGTTTAAGTTCATACTCTTCCTTGAAAGAAAGTTGGTTGTACTTTTTCGCTTCTTGAGTCTTCTTAGCTTCAACCTTTTTAGCTTCTTCTATTCTTTCTTTTTCTCTACTTTCTTTTTCTCTACTTTCTTCTTTAATTTTCTTAATGAATTCTTCTAAATCTTTTTCATCTGATTTTATTGGTACAAGGCTTGGAGTTAATCTACGAGGTTCAAATTTTTCTATAGTGACCTTTTTTATATTTTCAGCTTGAGAATCATCTTTTTTTTCTATAGTAGGATTCTCTTTGGCTTCATGCTTCAATTCCTTATCTCTAGTTTGCTTTATCCCTGTTTCCTTATCAGAAGCTATACTTGTTTTTTCAGTTTTTATGTACAAATTACTTTCATCTTTTGAATCTGGCTTAGGGGCCCTAGCTACATTAGTTCCTTTTAAATTATTATTATATTCATTCCTCTTAGAATCATCTAATAATATTTCCCTAGCCTCTTCTATGATTTCTAATTCCTTTTTAGCTTCAAACCTTTTTTCATCATTAGGTGCAAAAGAGTTTCGATATCTTGCTTTTTTATGTAGCTTAAGTAGCTTTTTCTCTATTTCCTCTTTTGAGGACTCAAAATCTATGTCTAATATTTCATAGTAATTTTTCATTCTATCCTCCTATAGACTCTTACATTTGCTTATCATAACGATATGATGTAATAATTAAATAGATAAGATGTCCTCTACATCTATTTTCATTAAATCTTCTTTTGATAACACTTTGTTTTCCGATAATTCTTTAGCAATTCTATTGTTTTGTGCTTCTATAATTTTTTCAAATATATTCCTTACTTCTCTTCCATTTCCGAAGCCTTCCTTCCTGCGATTAGGCAAGTTATCAATATATACTTCTAAGGCTTTCAACCCTTTTTTGTCTATGGTCATATCAGAGCTTATGCACATTTTATTGAATATTTCTATTAATTCTTCATTGGAGTAATCATAAAAATTAATGGTTGTATTAATTCTACTTTTAAACCCAGTATTTGAGCTTAACAGCATTTCCATTTCCTTCTCGTATCCAGCCATTATAACCATTAGGTTGTCCCTATGGTCTTCCATCTCTTTAATAAGCACATCAATAGCTTCTTTACCAAAGTTATCTCTATCGCCTTGATAAAGAGAGTATGCTTCATCTATAAATAGAATCCCTCCCAAGGCACTCTTGATAAGCTTTTGGGTTTTTATAGCTGTCTCTCCTACATGATTACCTACAAAATCTGTTCTAGTACACTCTTCAAAACGATCTCCTCTTCTCAGCACTCCTAATGCCTTGTAAATCTTGCCTATGATTTTTGCAACAGTTGTCTTTCCTGTTCCTGGGTTCCCTATGAACATCATATGCAATGATGGCTCAATACATTTTAGCCCTGCTTCTTTTCTCTGCTGATGAACTTTCATTCTATTTATAACACTCTCTACCTGCTCTTTTACTTCTTTTAAACCAATTAAATCATTTAGTTCTTTACGAGCACTTTCGATTTCTTCCTCTGGGGATTTGCTTTTTTCAGTACTAAAATCAACAGTATCCAACATAATGAGCTCTTCTCTGTTAAGAGCATCTATACTATTATTAATCATGCGGCTTGCAAAGTTTTGAATTGCTTCCTCTACTAATCTTCTGACTAGTCTGGCATTGCTGAAATTCTCTTCTGATCTTTCTTGATTGATTTTATCTAATAGTGCTTTTTTTCCACCATCGGATATTAAGTAGTATTTTTCATAAGCAAATTTCTCTGCAATTTTTACTAGTTCTTCATCTGTATAATCAGGAATATGAATATTATAATTAAATCGTCCTTTAAGTCCCGGGTTGCTTTCAAAAAAGATATCCATCTCTTTTTTATAGCCTGCTACTATTACCACAAATTCTCCACGCTTATTCTCCATTTCGCTTAAAAGTACTTCTATTGCTTCTTTTCCAAAATCC
>Ga0265293_10008970_pt1 | contig 14562 bp, 19 predicted proteins | sample Munlanlewell138R_FD_192505 | JGI IMG/M metagenome (GOLD analysis project Ga0265293, IMG submission 192505) | Leachate microbial communities from a municipal landfill in Southern Ontario, Canada - Leachate well 138R | ecosystem: Engineered > Solid waste > Landfill > Unclassified | place: Canada...
GAGGGGGTAGGAAGCGACGCCGGACTGCAGCGTGATCTGCGTTACCTCCGGCGTGCTGGCGTCGCGGATAGCGAGTGCCTTCCGAGCGAACCGGTTGTAGCCCTCGTTGATGTAGCGCATCAGCGCCGCATCGGACCACAGGTTGTCCTCCGCAGAGGGGCGAACCGCCGTGCTCCGATCGCGGAGAATGTTGTCTCGCAGTTCACTCAGAAGGTCTTTCGCTTTCATCGCGTCACTCGACGTCACTGAGCTTAGTGAAGGCGTAGCGGGGCGCCTCGCTCCAGCCAACGATCTTGCCCGTGTCGGCGTTGTTGGCGTAGATCGGGCGCTTGACCACGGCGGTCTCCAGCACACGCAGCACGGACACCGGTACCCGCACCGGGGCGCCGGGCTTGAGGGTGTAGCCGTAACCGTTAACGCCGATGAACACGCCGCCAGGCGGCACGTCCGGGCCTTCGTGCAACTGGATCAGTACGCGGGGTTCGCCGGTCTTGTTGGGGTTCTGGCTGCGCTTGTCGCGCGCCGGGGCCGCCACGGTGACGGGCACCTCCGGCGCTTTATCAGCAGCTTTGCTGCCCTTGCCTCTACCCTTGCCCTTGCTCTCGGGGGCCGCCGGCGCGTCGGTTTTAACTGCGTCGGCGCCCTGGTCAGCGGGGTCGGCGCCGCCCATGTTGAACACGTCGCCGAGGTCGTCGTCTTGGGGGGTCATCAGTTTTTCTCCTGTAGAGCTTCAGACAGTACGGAGCTGAAGTTCTGGTTGCTGGGTTCCGGTTTGGAGGCGTACTCCACGAAGATCGGGAGTAGCTTGTCGAGGTCGGCCTTTAGTTCGTCGGCAGACGCGTAGACGCGTTTGCGCCACGGGTCTTGCCACGGGCCATCCCCACGATTAGCCATGCGGATCGCGGGATCTTCGTACTCCAGTACGAAGCCGTTGTCCGCCGGTTTAATGCGCAGTTCGCAGTCCACTGGTTCGTCTCCTGCAAAGAGGGGGGCATAGCCCCCCTCGGTGTCCACCTACCCCGGATTACTCCGAGGCAGCCACTTCGGCGCGGATCAGGAACGCATCCTGCAGGATGACGGTCGCGCTCCACGCTTTCCAGCCGGCGGTGCCGCGCTGGGCCAGCGGGTCGGTGGGGCTGGGCTTGGGTTGCACGACCATGACGCTGACCGGCGACACTGCGGAACCGCTGCCGTTCTGTACGCCGCGCAGGGGTACGATGCCGTAGGCGTCGCGGGCGATGTACAGGATCGGGTAGACGTCCGCATAGGTGCCGCCGGAGGACAGTACGTCGGTGGCGGTGCCGCCCGCATCCAGCCAAGGCTCGATGACGGTGGAGCGGATATAACGCACGTCCTCGACCGCGCCGATCTCACCTTCCATGGGCTGCACACCGGCGTACTGCTTCACGCTGATGAAGCCGTCCATGTCGCGGATATCGGTCTCGACGTCCGGGTGGCAGATGGCGATGAATGCCGCCTCGATCGGCTGGGTGTTGTACGCCGGCGAGGACTTCAGCACCTGGGTCAGCGGCTGGGCATTCTGGCGCTTCAGGGCCCGGGTGATGCGGCGCTGCAGGGGCAGGGTCAGCGGGGTGTTCACGTCGCCGCGGGAGCTGCCGTTGGCGAAGAACACGTTGGTGCCGGCGCGCAGCACGCCGAAGCGGACCTGCTCCAGGGTCAGCGCGGCCTGCTCGCCCAGGATGGCGACCATTTCACGCAGCACCTGCGGCATGTCCTCGTGCAGGTCGACGATAACATCGGTGAACTCGATGTAGTCGCCGTACTGCGCCAGCTGGACGGTGTAGTCCTTGGAACGCAGTTCGCGGCCCTGCGGGGTCACACCTTCCACCAGCGGGGTGGTGGCGGTGGGCACGTAGTAGCTGCCGGCGTTACCCGAAGCGGAGCCGGTGGCGCCCTCGAGGAAGTAACGACGGAACTTGGCCACGCCGGTGTTGTTCTTCGGCATGGGGTATTGCTGGCCGAACTTCTCCAGCACCATCAGCGGGATAGCCCGCTTGAGCAGCTCGCCGATGGAATACGCGGTCTGGCGCGGCGTAATGTCGTTGTAAGTGGTCATGTGTAGCTCCTAATCGAACGCACGGTTAAATCAAAGATTCTGCAGTGCTTCCGCCAGGGCGCCGCTGAAGTCGTTGGGGTCGCGCGACTCCGCCGGAGCGGTGCGGCTTCCCGACTTGACTGCGGCAGTTGCAGCTACGGCTGCCGGCGGAGGTGGAGCCTTCGCGGCGGCTGCGGCTGCAGCGGCGGTCGGTGCTGCAGTTGTAACTGGTGGCTGTGCGCTCGACGAAGCCGGTGGCGGCGCTGCATTCGTCGTGGCCGTGGCCTGCTTGTACGCTCCCAGCAACTCGATGATCTGCTGGGCCGTCCCTTTTTCCAGCACCGCGTTCAAGGGAGCCTTGAGCGCGGAAGGCTGGCTATCCACCCACTCTTTGACTTTCGGGAGAACCTCCTCATAGTCGGCGTGAGCCTGGCGGATAGTGTTGAAGTGCCCCATCACCTGCAACGCATGGATTTGCTCCAGCATTGGCGCCAGCACTCCGTCGAGTTGAGTATAGAGCGCGTGCTGAAAATGTTGAAGTGCTGCGCGCTGCAACACTTCAACGCCCTTGTGCACTTCGCCCCACTCGTTCTTCAGGTTCTCCACGTGGGGGCGGTCGGCGTCTGCGATGAAATCGTCGATAGTGAGCTCGCGGGGCGGCGCCTGCGGGGCCGGTTCCGGCTCCTTCGGCGCGGCGGGTTGGCGCACCGACTCGAGGACTTCACGGAACTGCTCAGGGGTCAGCGGCACGATCCCGCCCGCCGGGGGTGCAGGCGGTTGTTCGCCGGCGGGGGACTGTTCGCCGGCGGGGGCCTGCTCCCCCGCGGGCTGTTCCCCGGCGGGGGTCTGTTCACCAGCGGGCTTTTCACCGGCGGGCTGTTCACCAGCGGGCTGTTCGGTGGCGGGAGTCTGCTCGTCAGCCGGCGGTTGTTCGCTCGCGGGGGTCTGCTCGCCGGCGGCGGGGGGCGTGCCGGCGTCGTCGCCCAGCAGGCGCGCCAGTTCTTCATCCTGGCCAAGGGGGGCTTGGTTGTCAGCGGACATGGGTTACTCCTTCGGGGTGAATTTTGGTTCGGTCGTTATGTCGGCGATCAGCTTTTTCAGCTGTCTCGCCCGGGCCTGCGCGACCAGTAGCTGGTCAGGCGGGGCTTGCTCCATGTCGTCCCGGGCCTGCTCATAGAGCAAGCCCAGGTACTCGATCACCTGCCTCACCTCCGGGGTTAGCCGGGTCTGGTAGAGCTGCAGGCGTAGTTGCTTCAATGAACTGGACGATTGCATTGGGGTCGATCCCTTTCTCAAGTGCGGCGGCGACCGCATTGAACACGGCCACTTGCCCGGCGTCCAGATTCTTCTGCCCCTGCGTGGTGGCTTTGAATGCGTCGGCTCTGAGCCCGGCGATCTGCTCCTGCAGCATCTGGTTCTGCAGTTGCATCTGCGCCTGGCGCTCCTGCTCGCGTGCCTGCTCGCGGCGCTCCGCCTCCTCGTCGGAAACCATCAGCTCGTTGAGCGGCAGGTCGCGGACCAGCAAGCGGTGCCTGGCCAGCGCCTTCATGTCGATGTAGAGCCTCTCGTCCTCGGTCATGGTGTTGGCCAGATTGTCGAGGGCGAAGGCGCGCAGCTCCTTGGCGATCAGGCTGGTGGCGCCGCGGGGGACCGGGCGCACGTCGCCGAAGATATCCTCGTCGACGTTGAACAGCTCGTTCCACTTCACCAGCGAGTAGATGACACTGGCGGTGAAAGCGTCGAAGTTGCGGACAATGTCGCGGAACGGCAACGCCGCGTTGCCCATCAGCATGGAGGCGCCGCCGGTGGTGCGCATGGCTTCGCTGGGGGCGTTGGCCATGTCGCCGCCGGTCATCGGCCCGACAAAGGTTTCCTCGTCGGCGAGGCCTTTGAAGGTGCGCACTACCTGTAGCAGCTCACCGATGTGAGCGTCGAACTTGAGCTCGCGCACCGCGTTGCCGGAGTTGGGCGGGGCGTCCTCGTCCTTGCGCCACACCTGGAAAGGGCGCACCCGTGCGTCCTGGCCCGCCGCTAGCAGGTTCTCGTCGACCTCCACCTGCGGGCCACAGGCTACCGCGGCGTTGTCCATCAGCATCCGTGCGGCGGTGGACACCGCCAGCTGGCTGTCACGGACGATCGGCGGTAGGCCGCTGCCGCACAGGTTGACCTCGTCGTCCTCGAAGATGAACTGGTGGTACATGCGGGCGCCGTCGGGGAACGGGTCGCGGGCCGCCTTGATGACCGACTCACCCAGCAGCCACAGCGTGGCCTTCACCTCGGCGGTGTGCAGCTCCTCGGGTACTTCCACCCCCGCGGCGGCCAGGTCGCCTCCGGAGACGTGGCCCCACCACTCCAGCACCTCGTACTTGTTGGCGACGGTGGGCGCCTTCTCGTTGCTGAGGGTGCTCATTTGCGTCTCGTGGTTCTGCCGGGTGCAGTTGCCGTCCGGGTTGGACGCGATGAAGTCGCGGATCGCCTTGGTGTTGAAGTCGCCACGCTTGGCCAAGGCCAGTAGCTGGTGCTTCGAGAACACGTGGCGCTGGAACTGGCCGTCCATCTGGTCAAAGGACTTGGCCGACATGTCGGGGTAGTAGTCCCACACCGGCACGAACTCGAAATAGGGGCGGTACCGGGTCTCCTGGCTGATGGTCGGCAGCCGGGTGAGGGGGTCGATCCGCACACGGCGCTCCGACGTTTCGATGGTCATGGGGCCTTTGAGCACCCCCATCGAGAACTTCACCGCCGACGCCACCACCCGGCGCACCAGGGTGCTGTAGTCGCGGGCGTCCTTGTCGCCGACGTCGTTGAGCTGGTCAGTGATGATCTCACTGAGGCGGCGGGTGCGCTCTGCGGCGTAGTCCACCAGGAATTTGTCGAGGCTCTCCTGCGTGACTTCGGCCTGCGGGTCGCGCGCGGCCCACGCCTCCAGCATCCGCTGCAGTCGCTGTTCGTCCAGCGCGGGTACCGGGCTGGGCTCCAGGCTCCAGTTGGCCTCGTCGGCGGGGAACAGCAGCGACATGAGTCGGGAGACCATGCTCACTACCTTGACCCGGGTGATCTTCGGGTAAGCGCGGCTCTGGTCCGAGTCGATCGGTACGTCGGGGTCGTACTTGCCGAGGTACTGGCGCAGGTTGCGCAGCCACTGGTCCTCGGTCTCGCGGCGGTCGCTGCTGTAGGCAGCGAACTTGGCGCGCATGGCGCTGCCCAGCTTGCGCAGGGCTTCCTCGTCGCGTAGCCGGGCCTCGAGCTTCTGGCCCTCGGGGTCGGTGTTCTCGATGGTCGCGGTCTCAGTGGCCATGACAGCTCTCAGTAAACGTAGGGGTTACGCCGCGGGGCCGTGACAAAGGCCTTGCGCCGGCGGCGCTCCGCGGTGGCAGTGGCGCGCGAGGCGCCCATGCACAGGTATTGGTTGGCATCGTGCGGGTGGCTGTACTTGTTCTTGTCCGGCGAGGGCGCTACCTCGCCCTTATTGGAAAGCGCGTAACGGTAGCCGGAGGTGAACCCTCGCGCCAGTACCTTGCAGCTCGGGTCGAGCAGGTACGCCGGCCCCAGCTCGGTGAGTCGGGACAGCCGCTCCTCGACGGCGCCGATGCGGTCGGGCAGCCGGTTGCTGTTAGGGGTGTGAATCTTGACCCCGAGCTCCTTGGCAAGCACTTCACCGACCGACCGCTCGTCGGTCTGTGCGCGCTGGCGAATCGCCGGGTCGCCCCACACGGACAGGTCGACGTCAGGCGGGAAGCGGCGCGCCAGGTAAGGCCTGAGCAGCTCGCGGCAGAACCGCTGCGCCCCCATGTTTTCGGCTACGACCTCGCCCAGCACCAGCATCCGCCCGTACATGTCCTCCTGGCCGAGGATCGCCGCCGGCGTCAGCCCGGCGTCGAACCCGATCAGCAGGGGCAGGTGGGGGTTGTAGGATAGCGGGCGCTGGGATATGTGCAGGTCGGGGTTGAAGGTGGGGTAGACGGGCTTGCCGCGCAGGCTGTAGCCCCAGCGCACCTCGATGAACTGCTTGATCCACTCCTCGGTCTTACCGATGGTCTGGTTGTCGTAGTATTTGCGCCCGCCCGGCAGGTTGGCGAGGTTCTCCGCCTTGGGCGAGAAGCCGCTGGGCTGCTCGAAATAGCCCAACATGCGGGATTTGCCGCCGTCCGCCTCGCCCGGCACCGGCTCCCAGTCCTCGTAAAGCCAGTTGTACCACCACTGGTCCTCGTTGCCGGGGTTACTGGCGCCCCACATGCCGAACCAGGTGGGGCCACCGTCCATCGCGGCGGGGTAACGACCGCAGCGGGAGGCCAGACCCTCGACGATATCCTTGTCGATCTCGACGAACTCGTCGAGGATCGCCCCCGTCACCTCCAGCGAGAGTACCTTGCCCACGTCGTCGGGGGTGTCGAGGGGTCGAAACATGACCTCGCACTCGACGTCGCCGAAGCGGAAGGTGAACACCTTGTCGGTGGCCGCCCAGTCGCCGGCGACGCCGGGTCGGAACCACTGGAAAAACGACTTCAGCGTGGTGTCCCGCAGCATCGGCGCCGTGTTCCGCACCACCACCCAGCGCGTACGGCGTACCTTGTCCCGCGGGGACGGGCGCTGGCGCATGGCGTGGTAGAGGATTTTCATTATGATGCCGGTTGTTTTGCCGGAGCCGACCGGGCCGACGATGAAGTTGTAGAACCTCTCGCTCTGAATGAACGCCTCGACGGTTGGCGGCGGGGCGTAGTCGATAGCGTCAGCCATCCACCTGCCCCTCGATCGTCGTGCCGTCCGTCGGGGCGCCGTTGAAAGTGATGTTGATGGAGAACCCGCCGCCCGCGCCCTGCACCGCGCCGGCCCGGTCGTTGCTGTAGCCGGCCCAGCGGACGATGTTCTGCAGCATGTTGCCCCGCACGGTGGCTCCGCTCTCCCTGTCGGTGACCAGCTCGTAGGCGGTGGGCAGCAGGGCTTCCGCCATGAGCTGCGCCTTGAGGCGGAAGCTAGCGCCGTTCTGTTCCAAGTCCTTGCGTACGGTGTGCAGCCGGGCCTGGAAGGTCGGGTCTTGGCAGATGCGGGCGTACTGGTGCGCCTGCAGGTCGTAGGTTTCGAGGATCGACTCCTCGCTGGCGCCCAGCGCCACGTCGACGACCAGGCGCATGTCCCACTCAGGGCGGGTAAACGCCTGCGCCGGCGGGGCGTCCACGCCGGGCTTGTCGTTCTGGTCGGTAAGGTCGGGGAACATCAGCAGCACCCTGCTTGGCGCGCAACCGCGGCGCACGACAGCGACAGACGGTTACCGCCGGTATCTTCTATGGTTGCTTCCACGCGGTAGCGCGCCCGGTCGACGAGCGCCAGCGTGTGCGGCAGAACGGCCCGGTACACGCCGTCGGCGTCGGGCACGCGCGTCAGGGTAACCGGCCAATCCGTACCCGTCACCGGCACGCCGGCGTCGTCGTACAGAGTGGCGGTTACCGTGGCGTCGTTCACGGGCAGCCCATTGGTCTGGTTGGTGACAGGCACCGTCCGCCCTACCTCCAGCAGGTTGGTGCTTCCCACCAGCAGTTCCATGGATGCCCGCATGTCACACCTCGACCGCGTAACCCAGCTTCACCAGCTTGGCCATCAGCCGCGCGGGGTCGCCCACAGCGAGCGCCTCGGCGGTCAGTTCGTCGCCTTCAAACAGGCGCAGCACCGTGGAGTGCTGGTTGCCGTCGTCGTCGATCCACTGGTGCGCGGTCTCGAGCTCTTTCTGCGTGATCTTGATTCTGGTCGGACTCGTCATGTCTCACCTCACACCGAGAACGTGGCGGTAATTTCGATGGTCGACCCGGCGTTGAGCGTCAGGTTGCCACCGGAGAAGGCGCCTGCGGCGTACAGGGTGCCGGAGGAGCCGCCTTTGGTGTTGTCGGAAACCAGCGCGGCACCGCCCACGGTGGTGCCGTTGGTGTTGATGGTGAAGCTCGCCACGCTGCCGCTGTTGTCGATGCTGCCGCTGGAGGCGGTGCCGCCAGACCATGCCTGGCGGTTGGCCTCGCTGTAGGCGGTCACCTCCGTCCAGCCGGCGTGGGAGGCCATGGTGTCGCCTGCAGCCACGGTCGGCGAGCCGGCCAGCAGCGCCAGGTACCAGGAGGTGATCGGCGATCCGCCGTCGAGGCCCGCCGAGAGCAGATAGTTCTTGCCCTCGGTGACCACAATGTTCTCCCAGCTGCGCTCGTCGATGATTTCACCGTGCTCGTCGCGCACCACCATGTGCCACTCGCCCACGGCGTGGGCCGGCACCATCAGTCCGCCGGGCGAGCGCACCAGCGCCCCCACTGCGCCCCGCGCGTCACCGCGCCCCATCACCCTCTTGCTCATTCGCGTTACCCTCGATCGTCAATGAATACTGGAACCCAGTGCGGGGCCTACCCCCACACCACCTGCCAGCGCAGTGGTGACCTGCGCCGAACCCGCCATCGCTGCGATGATGTGGACGGACCCCGTCAGCTGGCCGACCGGCGCGGTGTAGAACGCATGGAACGACGCCGCGGCGTTGGCGGCCTCCGCGAGGTCTGCACGGACCAGTACAGCTGAGGGGGAGAATAGCCCAGCCGTCGATACAGCGGCAACAAAGTCGCCCGACACCACGCTGGCGAAACGGAACGTGCCGAGCGCGGACGCGGCGCCGGTCACCGACGCCTCCTCCTGCGTGACGGCGAACGCCTGCAGCAGCGCCATGGCGGGCGACGACTGCAGCAGCGCGGCCACCGCCTGGGCGTCCGGCGTCAGCACCGCGGTCGCGGCGCCGTCGTTGATGACCTCAGCGCGGTTGGCCGACTCCTGCGCCGCCCACTGCGCCTGCGCCTCGACGGCGGCTGTTACGGCACCCTGCGCGGCAGCCACGGCGAGGATCACGGCACCGGCATCGCCGGCAGCCGCGACGTCGGCGTAGCTGTGAACCGCCGCCAGGAACACCTCCGCCGCCGGCGACGCGACCTGCATCGCAGCCTGTTCAATACCCTCGGTCTGCGCCACCAGTTGCGCCGCGGCGGCGCCGGCCAGCGTCAGCTCCGCCTGCTCCAGCACGCGCCCATCGGCGGACCAGGAGGCCAAGGCGGAGAGCGCGGCGGTCAGCGCCTCGCGGGCGGTGGCCTGCCCGGCGACACCTGCGCCGGCTGTGAGCTGGGCCAGCAGCGTCGCGGCGGTGTCCGCGCGGGTAACGAGCGTCGCGGCGGCGGCACCGGCCTCGTCCAGGTCCACGGTGCGCAGCTCGGTGGAGTCCGGCGAGAAGTGCGACTGGGCCGGTGCCTGCGCCAGCAGGTCGGCCAGCGCCAGCAGGTCAGTCGCCCAACTCTCGCCGGCGGCGGCACCGGCCAGCAGCGCGGCGGTGGCGCGCCCGAGGGAGTCGAACGCCGCGTCGCCGGTACCGCTGGCCACCAGCTGCTCCACCAGCCGCCCGGCGCTGCCGGCGCTGTCGCTGGCCGCCCCGGCGGCGGTGATCCCCGCCACCACGTGGGCGATGGCCTCCGGCGTTGCCTGGGCGCTGCCCGCCTCAGCAAGTGCGGCTACCGCGTCGACCCGGGCCACCGGCGCTGCCCCGGCGCTGCCGGCGGCGCCGATGGCTGCTACGGCGGCGGCCTGCTCGTCGAGCGCTGCGCCGGCGTCGCCCCCCGCCGACAGGGCGGCCTGCTCGGTGACGACCGCCGACGAGGTCATGGCCTCGCCGGCGCTGCCCGCGGCAGTTACCTGCGCCGGCAGCATGGCTCGGAAGGCGAAAGCCGCATCGGCGTCGCCCGACTCGGTGACGTCGCCGAAGTTGCTGCTCGAAGGCACCCACACCTCGAAGTTGTCGACCCACGGGGTGTTGCTGGCCTCGTCGTAGAAGCCGAGCCCGGGCTTCGGTGCATTGAAGTGCGCCGGCAGACTGGCGAGAGGGGCGGTGTAGGTCAGCGTGGTGGCGTCGTTGTCCCGACGATAAGCACGAAACTGCAGCGCCGAACCCACAGTCTCGATGCTGAGTGCCACCTGTACGCCGGTCAGGGTACCGATACTAGCGCCGGCGGCGACGACTCCGTAGGTCTCGTTGATGTCGTCGTAGAAGTATAGGTTCGCGCCTTCCGTGCCGAAGTAGAGGAGGAAGCCGACCACCATATCCACGCCCAGGCGCTGCGCGAATACGATCGCCGGGTTGGCGCCTCCGCCGGCGCCGCCGGTCGTGGCGCGAATCTCCAACGCCTCGACCTGCGACCAGCTCGATACCAGCGCCATCGATTCGTCGAAGGCAGAGAGCGTCCCCTTGCGTGCCTGGTTGGAGGCGACCGCCGGCGAGCCCAGCGCGTTCTGCCAGTTCGCGCCAAGGTTGCCGCTGTTAGCGCGGTTGAAGTTGTCGGAGAAGATCAGGTCCATGGTGGGCTCGGGCTCCGTGGGTCTCTCAGTCCAGCTGATCCGAAGGTTGGTGACCCGGCCTGGACGCTCGAGGGGCGCGGTCGTAAAGGTGACGGCGTTGCTCGGCTCGCTGTCGCCCGCTCCATTGTAGGCCCACATGCGGGCGCTGCAGGTCTCGCCGTCCGGCACGTCGAACGTGAGGCTGCGGTCGCCGGCGCCCGCGGGGCGCGTGGCAACCTCGGTGTGGCATTCGTAGCGCAGCCGGAAGCCGTCTACGCCGACGCCGTCGTGGTCCCACGTCGCCGTGACCGAAGCGGCAACGGCGCAGCTGGAGACCAGCCACGCCGTTGCGAGCGCAATGAGGCGGCGCATGTCAGTCCACCGGGTGGACCGTCACGGTTACCGTGCACGCGCCGTCGCAGGGCACCAGTATCTGCAGGTTGCGCACCGCGCCTGGTACGGCGGCCCCGACCTCGACCCGGGCCACCTCGCCGATCGGCCCCTCGCCGGCACTGTTATAAGCCGCCACGCAGAAGTGGTGCACGCCGGCGGTGACCGCCGCCGCGAGCGTCTGCCCGCTGGTAACCTCGCCCACCAGCTGCCGGTTGCCCGGGTTGTCGCACTGCTGGTACAGGCGGTAGCCGGTGGGCGCGCCGCCGGTGGCGGGGGCGTCGAAGCTGGCCTGCAGGTCGTAGGCGGTCTGCGCCTGCGCCGGCATGGCCAGCAGCGCCAGGGCGCCGATCATCGCCGCCACCATGAGCAGCAGGGCGAGGGGGGTCACGGGCCGCGGTGGGCGGTGGTAGTTACGGATCGAGGTGCGGTGCATGGTGCTCTCCTTGGTTGGTGTTGTTGGTCCGTCGCCAGGCCACCCAGCCGCCCACCCGCACCGCGGCCCACATGACCGTGCGCTCCAGGTAGGGCACGCCGAGGTCGGCCATGGCCTCGTAGAACAGGGCGTCGGCGCTGGCGCGGGTGCCGATTCGGTGATGGTACAGGTAGTCGTGCAGCACCGCGGCGCGCCGGTGCAGGCCGTTGACGGAGAAGTACTGGCGGTACCGAGCCGGGATGCTGGCCAGGTCGGTCTCGAACCCCGCCGGCACGACAACCTCCATGCCCCAGCGGGTGCGATACACCAGCGGGGTGTGCAGGCGCCACCAGTCGGCGCGCGGCAGCTCCTCAGCGATCAGCGGCGTCAGAAAGGGCACGGAGCAGATCCTCCTTGGTGAAGCTCGGCGAGCTCTCGCGCAACATCAGCTCGAGCCGCGCCAGCGCATTCCACGCCACGTGGGCGGCGTGCGGCAGCCCGCTGTCCGGGTCGACCACCTCGCCGCTGCCCAGCGCCAGCTCGTGGCGCAGCAGCGCGTCGGTGTAGCGCGTGACGCCGTCGGGCACGTGCGCCCAGCCGTCGTCGGTGTATTTCTCCGCGCCGTGGGTGGCGACCTCCGCCACCGCCAGCTGCGCCCGGGCGAAGCCATGCAGCGTCAGGGTGGGGCGCACCTTGCCGGCGTCCAGCTTGGCGCCGGGGGCGTGCGGGTCGCGCCCGTGCGGGTCGCGCTCGATACGGCTGGTCATACCCCCCGCGCCTCCACGAACAGCCGGGCGGTCTGCTCGATCCAGTCCAGCGCGTCGTTGACGGCCACCAGCCGGTCGGCGGGGACCAGCCCGGCCTGGGTGCGCTGGTCGAGCTCGTAGGCGATCGTCACCACCAGGGTGTCGACCAGCAGCTGGTCGGCGGGGGAGAGGTTCTGCACGTCCAGCTTGGCGCGGATGGCCGCCGCCAGCGCGTCGGTGGAGGCGAGGCCGTTGCCCCCACGCAGCCAGGTGCGCACCTCGTCGACCTTGGCGATGATGGCCGCGGCCCGCGCCGGCGCGCTCGGGTGCTCCTCCAGGGTCTTGAGCACGGCGTACTGCACGGCGATGCGGGTGGCCGCCGGGGCGGACCTGACGTAAGCGTCAAGAGCCGAGCAGCCGGGCAGGGCGGTGAACAGCACCAGGATCAGGAAGGGCGCGGCGAGGCTGGTGAGCAGCCAGCTGCGGAGGGTAAGCGGTCGGGTGTAGCCGGGGGTCATGGGTGGCTCCTTGGTTGGGCTACCGTGCGATCGCAGTCCAGCCGGCAGCCTTCTTGTTGGGGTACTGATTAATCTCGTCGAGCACCAGCGGGGCGAGGTCGGTGAGCAGCAGCGGCTGGCTGGGGTGCAGTTGCCAGCGCGCGCGCGACTTGTCCTCGAGCTCGACCCACAGGTTCACCAGCCAGCGGCGGGGTGTGCCCCCGCGGTGCTGGCCAGTGACCACCAGGCGATTGGTGTAGGTCGACCAAACGGCTCGCATGGTGGAGGGGCGAGGGCGTCAGCCTTCGGCAATCCAGTAGCAGGTCTTGCTGGCCAGCACGGCGGCGAGGGTAGCGTTCTGCAGCACGCGGAAGCCCCGGTCGTCCACGGTGATGCCACCGTTGGTGGTCTCCAGGGTGCGAGTGCCGGCAGCTGCCGTCTTGAGGCAGGTGTTGTCGTCCATGCCCTCGTACCACTCGACGGTGACCCGGTCGGTCGCGTTGACGAACTGCACGTAGCGCGGCTTGAAGCCGGTGACGACGCGCAGGTGGTCGGTAGCGACGATGGCGTCGGCGCCCAGGGTGATCTTGCCCGAGGCCCGCTGGCGCACGTCGCCGGCGTACTCGCCGCTGTGGGTGGTTTGGTCAGCCATGATGGTGTCTCCCAGTTACGATACGTGGTAATCGGTTGGTGCTTTACGACGCGGGGGTGGTCCACTCCAGTGCGGTGCCGCTGGCTGCCACGGTCAGGACTTGCCCGGCGGTGGGGGTGCCGATAGAGAGCAGCGCCTCGGTAACCACGGCGGGGTCACTGAGGGCTTCGCGGAGGGCTTCCAGTTTGCGGGTCCGGTTCTCGTCGGACTCGTGCGCACGAAATTGATCGACCATGACGGGCTCCTGTCGTTGAGTTGAGCCATACGCAGATAAAGACGACCCCAATATTATCATGCGTTGTCTAGTCGTCAAGCGCAAGCTCAGGTGTAGAGTGGCTACATAGTCGAGGTGAGTTACACGGGTCGGCGCCGGGGACTGACGATTCGACTGAGGGGCGGGGCGATTTCGTGGTGAGCGGTCGGTGGGTTGATGGGGGGTGTAGAGCCGCTAGGTGTCTAAGGACTATACACTTGTAAAAATTGCAGAAAATGTGTGAGACAGGGGTGAGGGTAATACCCTCACCTGCCCGCGCCCCCAGCCCACCCCCTGCGCCGGAAAAAGAATTCTTTCGTCGACCAGGCTGCCGAGAGCGCGCCGCGAGCGAGGTAGTAGGGGGGAGGGGGGCCTTCCCTACGGTAGGGAAGTGCACAATGACTCTACACTTGTGGCATAATGGCATCGCCATGTGGCGACGCCACATGACATATCAACCATCGACAGATAGACAAGGAAACGATCATGGCCAAGCAAGCTAAAGCCGAAGTTAAAGCCGTTGAACTGACCAAAGCGCAGAGCGCGCTGATCAATCAGTTCGAGGATGCAGCCATAGAGTTGAACCTGCACCTTGTAGACACGCGAGCGGCGTCAATCAAGCTCACCGCGCTGGCGGTGAAGGCACGGCAAGTATTCAGCGACGTGGACGTGTTGCGCCACGCGCTAAAGGAATGCTTCGAACATATCGTGGAGGATGAAGGGTTAACGCTGAAAACGGCGCAAAACTATATCTCATACATTCTCGCCATTTGGCGGGCGGCGGTCCTGCCAAATGGCGTAGAAAAAATGCCGCTGCAAGCGGCCAACAAAGCGGTGCGCGACGCTAACCCGGGTCAATACCAGACCCGCCAGCCGCGGGCGGGCGGCGCCGCGCCGGCGGGCGGTCGCGGAAAGGCCGGCGCCAAGGCACCAGCCCCCGCCGCTGGTCCTGCCGGCGCCGTCGAGACAACGGCCAGCAGTCCGCTGCTGGCACTTGAGGCGGCGTTGAATAACGTGCGCGAGATCGCGACAACTCCCGCCGCGTTGTCGCTGGTGGCAGAGCTGACCGATCTCGCGGCCGACCTCGCGCAGGTACTGGCGGCGCAGTCTGCCGCCTGACAGTCGCCAGCTGTAAGGCCCCGCTCCGGCGGGGCTTTTTGTGCCCGCCATTCCCTACCGTAGGGAATCATCCAGCCCGCCCGCCTGCCTGCCCGTG